>Ga0102948_1000040_pt1 | contig 44220 bp, 63 predicted proteins | sample SalPonA_A_H2O_MG_FD_78211 | JGI IMG/M metagenome (GOLD analysis project Ga0102948, IMG submission 78211) | Water microbial communities from South San Francisco under conditions of wetland restoration - Salt Pond MetaG R2A_A_H2O_MG | ecosystem: Environmental > Aquatic > Non-marine Saline and... | reverse complement strand
TTCGTCCTACTATTCACTACTCGGTATCTCGTGAAGATTATCTTGTTGACCATCCAGTTGATGTTAAGCCAGTCATGGAAGCATTGTTGGCGGCAGGCTACAAGAAAGGCAAGCTACGGGCTCACAGTGACTTCATGTGGAACACAGCGGTTAACGAGTGGGCTGGTACATTCCGTGACTACGCTGACATTATGGTGGAGTCTAAGTGTAAAAATCTGGCTAGCATTCCATTTGAGGAAGCTACCCGAAACTTTTAGCGAGCAACAAACGATCTTCCGTTCGTTGTTTGTTTATGATAAGCACCATTGTGATATACTGTAAAGGAAGATTGAGCAATCGTGCTAATCAAACATGAAAAGGTAAAACATTATGAGTACAACATTAACTGATATCTTTACTGTGATTGATATTAAACCATCTAAGGCAGCATATAGAGGCAAATGTGAAATGCCTGGATGCGATGAGCTAAAACAAAATCATACAGGAGGAGCAATACCAACATTCAAACCTTGGTGTCATAAACATCATGCTATGGGTGATTGGTTTCGGAAGCTTGAGAAAGCGGCTTATCGTGCGGAAAATCCAGGATTGTATGATAGATTGTTTGAAGACGAACAAGAGCCAGAAGAACCAATTCTGGCTGTAGGAGGTGAGTCTTTGTTGCCAAATGGAGACAGAGACAGATTACAGCTTATTGATACAAAAAATCAGAGAAACAAGTCGTTCATTTATTTTTTGCCAACAATTGATGGCGAATACATTAAGATAGGCAAGGCTGACTCATATTCTCGTATCCAGCACCTTAACAGAATTTATCGGTTTGATTTGGAAAATAGTTTTGTGTTAGAGATAGACATATCCAAGAACAAGAATCGGGTAATTCATGTTGAAAAAGCATTTCACGCAGTATTTGAAGAGTTTAAGAAACATCATCCTTTGAAAGAAACAGGGCATACTGAATTTTTTGATTCTTCCATTAAAGAGCAAATAACCGAGGCAGCGCAGTACATGTTTCCTAAGGCAGCGTATAAAAAATTATTCAAATAATGGTTGACAGGCAAGGCATCTTACTCTATGATCATAATATAAGTTGATTAGAGAGAGAAAGATTATGACTACTGAAGTTCGTGAATTGACCGTTGAATTGACACCTGAGTTGATGCGTGACATTGTTGTTGAAGCAAAAACTGCTGCCCGTCATGCGGCAAGCAAATACTTTGCTGAAGTGTTAGGCAATGAAGACAAATACTCATGCGGATTTGCTTGGGTTAATCTTTACCGTTTCAATGGTCGTAAGATTGATGGTCGTTCTAAGGTTGCTAAAATACTTAAGGCGGCTGGCGTAGAGCAGGATTGGCAGCGTATTTACCAGTTGTGGAATCCAAGTAGTCATCCTGCGCAGAACATTGACACAAAGGTTGTGGGTGCTGAAGCGGCTGCTGAAGTATTCAAGAAATACGGATTTGAAGCATACGCTGGTTCACGCTTGGACTAAGAGGGATTGAATATGGCATTCTCTGAGCAAAAGGTTATCTACTATATTTTGGACAAGGCCAGGAGTGACAACTACCATGATGTTATACTTGCGGTTCAAAGACGGTGGCCAAACATTAGTTCAAAAACCTTAATAGATTATGTTCGTGGTATATACATTCTAAAAGGTTGGAAACAAGGTCATGCGGTTACTGAAGTAGCACAAACAGAAAGAAGGCAACGCATTATAGAAGGTAACAAAAACTTCACCGTTGAGAACGGCAAAACATATACATATACAAAGCCACTTGAACCTCTAGAGAAGTATGTAGATAAAATCAAAAAAGAACATCGTAACATGTTACGGGTGCCGACATTTGGTATGAGAAAACGCTTGGAAGGAGAAGATTGACAATGGAACTACTTAATGCTATTATTATATGTATTCTTGCCTCATCTAGTATTGGTGGCGCTATCTATATGATAAGAAATCCAGGAGAGTTTTAATGTTGAGTCCTACTGTAGAGCGTATGGTTATTGACACGCTTAAACAACTTAAACAAGCAAAGTATCGTCAAGGCTTCAATGATAGCGTGGCTAGTGTTGTGACAGAAACACTATACGATGCCAAATACGATGATGCCGCTCGTGCGTTTTGGATTGATTTCTGTAATGTCATGGATTATAAGATTCCTATGCTCACTGAAAAGTATGGCGAAGAAATAGTCAAACAATTTAAAATCGCATACGAAGAAAGTCAAAAAGAAGGCAAGTTTGAAATCCCTAGCTACTACGGTGGAAACTTTACACGAGGTACCTAATCATGTCCGAACCATTCACTCGTACTAAACTACCTACTCCATCTGATATTGCGAATAGCGGATTAAGATATACTATTGATTATAGTGTTAAAGGATATTATGGAAAACGATTGATTAGCGTAGAAGTAGATATTGAACGATGGCGCCGTCCAGGCAATAGATTGAAAGTTGAATTAAAACAACGCTCCGCAGCATTCGCTATTGCTGAAAAAAATTTTGACACCATGATTTCTTCGGTAGAAGCTTACCATCTTGCTCTTCAAGATGCCATTGATGTTACTAAAGATATAAAAAATATGTTGCCAGAAGCAGAAGAGATTTTAGAAGAGATCATTCAGCTTGAAACAAAAAAACAGCAAGAATACGAAATAGCCAATCAGAAAGAATTAGAGAAAGATGAGACTTTTGGTATCAAAGAAGCTAGGCGATTAGTCAAAGAAATGCACGCCAAAGCAAAGACCAGAAAATGGCGAGACCCGATTGAAAAGTATGTATTTGTTCCGGCAGGTTTAGATAAGCTACCATTTTATGTAACTGCTGATAAACGATACACTATGAATGTTTTCTTTACACTTGATGGTTACAAGATTCGTAGGGAAGAGGTTACTCGTAGAATCGCACATGCTAGTAAAGCAAAAACAATGTTCGCACGACTATCACAATAAACAACGAGGCAATAAAATGAAAATAGAAATAGGTAAACAGTACTCTATCGCCAACATGTTCAAGAAAACATTTGTTGAGGTAGAATATGTGACGCATCCAGAAAAAGCAACGATTAGACATATTACAGGCTGGCGCAGAGGTAGTTTGCTAGTTACGCCACAAGATGAAATTGAAGTGGAAGTAATCCAGGAGGCTGTAGATGCTGGCGAAGATTACGATGATATCTTTGAGTTTTGTTTCAGTGAGTATGACCTTGAAGATTTCTGGGATGGTTGTTGGGAAGAACATGAATCAGAAGACCAAGAAACACTTGACCAACTACTAGAAGAGTGGGAAGAGTTGTTAGAAAATGGTGAAGATGAGTGGTTTGACTTTGCTAGTTGGTTAGAAGACCAGAAGGGTTACTGCCGAGAAGAAACTGATTGGTCTATTGAAGGACCTATAGAAGTTACTATTGTAGAGGAATAAACATGCATAGCATATATTTTCGTATTAACGCAGTTGAGCAGATTCTTAAAGATTGTAAATCTGGATGGGCACTAAATTATTGGAATACCGTTCTCCGTGAGCTTCATGAAATGCGAGAGAAAACAACGGATGATTTTGAACAAGAGTTAGCTGGACAAGTAAAAAAGTCTATCGTATTTGACTAAATATCTGGATATAAATTATTTAGAAAATAATTATATGATAAACAACATACTTGAACATGAAATATATAACAATAATGATCGGTCTGCTATGGCATACGATGGCTATAGCAGATACAACAGGAAATAGACCCCAATCAGTAGACGCATTGGAACTAGACTCAACATACATAATGAATACATACAAAAACAGCAACTACAGCGATAAAGCTGTTAATTGTATGGTACAAAACCTATATCACGAAGCCCGTGGTGAAGGATTTGCTGGAATGTACGCCGTTGCTATGGTAGTAATGAATAGAGTACAAGACAACCGATATCCTGATACTATATGCGGAGTGGTTCATCAAGGTCCGCTAGATAGCAATGGAATGCCAAAACGATATAGATGCCAGTTTAGTTGGTGGTGTGATGGCAAAAGTGACGAAATGCACGATGTTGAGGCATTTGAGTTATCCAAAAAAATAGCACAACTAGTATTGTCCAGTAGTGAAACTCAAGGAAAAGCAATCATACTAATTGACTTAACAGAAGGAGCTACACATTATCACACGATAGAAGTTGAACCTAACTGGATTGACGACCGTGGCATGAAAAAAGTAGGCAGACTGGGACAACACATTTTTTACCGATGGGGATAACTTGAAAGAAAGTAGATACATAACAGATAACTGGTTCAGAGAATTTCCACTTGGAAATGAAGAGCCAGGAACAAAGAATGTATTAGACCAAAATGAGTTTGAATTAGGATTCTATAATGGTTACACATTGACCAGTATAGAATATTATATTAATTCGTTTAGATATAGAGGTTATATTGAACCAAGTCCTGGCAGGGACGCCGCTTTTGGATGTAGTTACACATTAGGATTCGGTGTTCGTCATCCATGGCCAGAGTTAATGGATATCGCTAACTGTGGTGTAAATGGAGCGAGCAACGATCATATTGTGAGGGCAGCCATTTCATATTGTGAAACATTCAAGCCTGAAAATATATATGTGTTATGGACATTTCCTGAAAGAAGAGACCATATAGAAGAAGACGGTGGAGTACATCGGTATAGAAATATGAGTGAGAGTCGCTGGAAAGAGGAACTAGAAAATCCCACATGGCGAACTCATCATATGATGTTAGGCAATACAAAGGCTAATAAGTACAATAAAGACAAGAATAAATTATTACTTGAAATGTATTGCTCGGTGAATAATGTAAAGTTACATCAACTTGATTATAATTGGTTAATTAATGACCGCGGGGCAAGAGATTATGACCATCCCGGAGAAACATGGCATGCTAACACTGCGGCACACTTTTTACTACCATGATTTAAAAAGATGGTGGGATTATCACCACGAATTGGGTGGTTCAGTGTACGAGTGTAATCTTCCTTGGGATTTCTTTCCTGATTTTAAGTCCGACCTTAAAAAATTATTCATTGAATATGCGAGCATACCATTTAAACAGATAGAAGAATTTCAATCAGCATTCATATACAATAATGATATGGCCGATAGAGTTGTAATGGAAGACGCATGTAAGATATGGTTTTTGTATAGAAATATCAAAGATGGCGTTGGTATAAAATTCAATCCACAAATCATACATGAACCTTGGGCAGACAGATATCGTGTTCATCCAGGTAGTGGACGATTGGCAAGTATGTGGTTGGCAGAGCTAAATAATGTTAAGTGTGTATACACTCACTTTGATGAATCTTGTTTTGAACCACCAGCTTACAATAACATATTACATGATGTGGAAGGTATGGTTCTTTCTATGTTTGGTAACACTGCTAGTAAGATGCGAGCAGATATAGAGACATACCAAGCATTTCCTGTAACTCCAGAAGAGCAACGCTATACTAGTGAGCGAGACAGTGAATGGGATTGGCATAAAGTAAAAACCGATACACGATGGAAGTTCATTCGTTACAGCGAGGGACAATCATTTGTGGAGTCAAAGCAACAATGGAGAGATTGTGCTATTGACTTGTGGTATACACTGAATTCACATGACAATGAACTGATATCAAAGCTTGATATTTAATTGACAATATCAATATTTTGGTGTATGATTGTATCATGGAAATATTATTAATAATTTTAATTGCGTCTGTATTATGGCCAAGAGAGACTGGTAATTTTATATCAGGATTGGCGTCGGCTATAGTATGGGGTATATTAATTATATTTGCTGTAGGGCTTGTAGCAACAGTATTATCTTAGAGAAAAATAAATGTATCATCATAAAAGTATTTACCACAGAGACAAACCTCTTACCCAAGAAGAAATAATGGATATGATTCCGCCTGGAAAATTCATAGCAATATTTGGAACAAGTCATACGAAAGGTTGCTGTGAATTGAATGATAAAAAAGTAACACATATTGACCGTGAATATATTTGGCCACATTTGGTTTCTGAAGGATTAGGTATCAAATATGTAAACTTTGCTGTGCCCGGAAATGAAAACTTCAGAATAGAGCAACAGATACTAGATTTCTTTGAATTGCCAGGAGCAAAAGAAAATTGTGTAATGGTTATTGTTGAAGCACGATGCGGAGATATTTCAGGAAGATTTTCAGTTGATTTATTTGCTGATAATATTCATCCAAAACAGTTAACTGGTGGGATTCTTGGTGCCGGCTATTATGCTTGTTGGCTTGACCGTATATTAATGGGATTTGTTCCTAAAGAAAGAGACAGAAATAAAATAGCTGAAGTATTAATAACAGCAAACCAAGATTGGGATATTGATACCGTGCCTGAGTCTGCTATTGATGATTTACTTCAAATAATTGAAGTTCATTCAAAAAGTGCTCTTATTAGCTCGGAAAAGGCTATATTAGATTTATTATCAATTCGTACAATGCGAGGTCTGGTAGAAGCACATGGTATAGATTTTAAATATTTTATATGGGATACCATGAAACTTTCGTCAACGGATACATTTCAAACAATACGAAATCATATAATGAAAACATATGACCTTGATAGAAGTATCATATCTACATTATCTCCAAATTGTCACGAATCAGCTATCAAGGAGTTAGGAGATTATCTTTGGAATACAGAGTTGGTATGTGATTGTGGTCATAGAAATCATGTAGGGCATCAATGGGTAGCAAATAAAATTTTAGAGGAGTTAGACAAATGACGTTTGTTGTAAAAGACAATTGTATCAAATGTAAATATACAGACTGTGTGGACGTTTGTCCAGTAGATTGTTTCTATGAAGGTGAAAACTTTCTAGTAATCAATCCAGACGAATGTATTGACTGTGGCGTTTGTGAGCCAGAATGTCCAGCCGACGCAATTGTGCCTGATACCAATTTATCACAAGATGAACCAGTTGATTGGGTAGAATTGAATAGAAAATATAGTATGATATGGCCTAATATTTCTAAGATGCGGGATGAACCATATCCAGGCGCAGATGATAACAACAGAGTAAAAAATCCAGATGTGCCTGATAAACTGCCAGAATTAAATGAAGAACCGGGAGAAGGAAACTAATGATTAAAATAACAGAATCAGCGGAAAAGTATTTAACAGACTTGTATACTGCCGAAGGTCAAGTACCACGCCTAGCTATTGGCGGTGGTGGTTGTAGTGGCTTTCAGTATGAATGGACTATGGTTAATGAAGCTGACATTGATCCTACACAAGATGAGCTACTAACAATGAACACTGGCGCTAAGTTAGCACTAGACGGTATGAGTCTTATGTATCTATATGGCGCTACTATCAACTATAAAACTAGCATTGCTGGCAGCACATTGGAGATTGAAAATCCACAAGCGACAGGCGGTTGTGGTTGTGGAGAGTCAGTGAGTTTTGGTGAACCAATGTATGACCCGTATTCTAGCGGTATGTACGATGAATCCATGTTTATTGATATAGCTGATGTAACTGACAAATGAACGGAGAAAATATGAGCAACATTGATTTAAACAAATACAAAAGTTTTGTAAAAGAAGTAACCAGTGAGGAAAGTAATAATGTAGGTGATTTCACCGCACGAGTTCAAGACTTAGCATTGACTAGTGATGTGAACATTCCACTTCTAATGACGGCCGCGATTGGTCTGGCAGCTGAAGGTGGTGAGTTCTGTGAAATTCCAAAGAAAGTTGTTTTTCAAGGTAAACCACTCAATGAAGAGACAGTATTTCACATGAAGCGAGAGCTTGGTGATGTAATGTGGTACTGGATGAATGCTTGTAGAGCACTCAAGCTAGATCCTAATGACGTTATCGCTGAAAATGTTAAGAAGCTGGAAGCACGATATCCTGGTGGCGCGTTTGACCCATACTACTCAGAGAACAGGGTAGAAGGCGACTTGTAATGTTTGAGTTAAACTGGCATGGCAAGCCATTGCACGAGTTAGATTACGAGGAATCGGTAGAGTTTGAAAAAGAAATAATGAAACGAATGCTATCCGCTGACCGTCATCGTATGAGTGACCAGATTATAGAACAGTTGAAATCTTATCTAGAATATGTTAAAATACATAAAGAAGAGCAACTACAACTATACAATATGGGATTAACCGGTAAAGAAGAAAAGGAACATGATGATTCGTATTCTTTGATTATCGGAGAACCTATGCCGGAGCCAGAGGAAGATGAGGACTAATAATAACAGTCAGATTATAATTGATGAAACTGATGTTATTGCCAGGTGGTTAAATAATGAAACCGTTGAATCTGCAATATTTGACCAGCCCGAAGTAATTGAGCAATATAATGTGTGGTGCGAATCTCAAGATGCTTCTAAATGTATAGAGATAATTGAAGAAAATACAGATTCAAACTATATAGAAAAATGCACACAAAATTGGAATATGCCAGACGAATATAAAAGTTTGGATATTGAAGAGTACTTACTTAATAAATGTTCTGCCGAAATTGAAACTGACAGAGTTGAAATTGAGTTACAAGAATTCAAGCGTAGAGAAATGTACGATGTTCTACGTTTTCTTAAGTACTTGGTTGATATGTGTAGAAAAAATAAAATCGTATTAGGTGTAGGGCGTGGCTCCTCTGTGGCAAGCTATTGTCTCTACTTGTTAGGTGTTCATAAGATTGATAGCCTGAAATACAAATTAGATATATCGGAGTTTCTTAAATGAAAAAACATAAATCAGCGAGAGGTCGTACTATTGATATGACCGCTATGGCAAAACAAAATGAAAATACAAGAGCAGTTGGCAATGCGCCATTGAATGCTCGTGGTGATATTATTGATAGTCGTGGACAAGTACGAGTTACACGAGAAAAAATTAAAGAAGAATATTATAAAAATACTGTGCCTGGCACAGTAGAAGAAGTCAGTTTGGCTGGAGAGGCTGAAGAGACGAAAACTACAACTACTCGTAATAAGAAAAAAGAAACTGTTGTCCCGACGGAGCCAGACATTGTTAGTGAAACTGCGAGAACAAGAGCAGATGGCACACAATATATTGAAATTGAATATGCCGATGGCAGCATGGAAGAGAGAGACGCTTAATGAATACAGTGGAAGCAATCGGTGAGCGGATTCTTGCCGAAATGATTGATACCCCAGAAAACTACAAACAAACTAAAAGTGGTATTCTAATCTCTGACAAAGATGGTACAGCCGACGCCATTAGAAATCGTTGGTTCAAAGTACATTCTGTTGGGCCAGATGTTGAGTTTGACATACGACCAGAACAATATGTATATGTAGAGCATGGACGATGGTCTAACGGTATGAAAGTATCTGATGACCTAAAACTGTATCTACTAGATAACAAAGATTGTTTAGCCGTATCAGACGAAGAACCAGACTTGACCGACTTATAATGACATACGACAATATATATCTATTATGTCACACAGGTGGTGATGGTGCCCATTTCTTGATGTATCTTCTTGGTAAGTATACAGATGGATATGGACAGCAGTACTTTCCAGAATATCATTCATCTCCAAACACAGTAATGAATGATTATCGTTACATAGAAAACGTTATTCAATCAACAAATGATGATGGATTTCAAGTCATAGATGATTGTTTGGAAAATAATATACCATGGCAAAATAATAAAACACTATCTACGCATGATTTTGTACAAGACAATAAAGTTTATATCCAACAAGTTCATGCTAACCCTTCTTTATGTAATAGCCACAACTTGGGCAAAAATAAAGCAATCACAACAATAGCAAGCTTACATGCTCACTTTTATATATCACAGTTAGACAGAGTAAAACAAGATGATTTGATAAATGAACCGCTAGAAGATTATCTAAAGATTTCTGGTAGTTGCTCGGTTGAAAAATCTACTGAAGCGTATCCTGTTCTTCCAGATGTAGATATGTTTTATTTGTACTATGATGAGCTTATACTGAGGCAGAATGTATCAGAATTTCATGCGTTATGTGAGTTTTTAGATGTGACTGTTATTGGTGATGATGATACTATCCGACAAGAAATTCTAGAATATCATAATGAAAATTTGCGAGTGGTAGAACAATATTGTGATTACCAACGAACGCCCGATACACAATCAATTTTCAATAAAGCACATTTGGGCATGGTAAATTCCACAAAGGTCAAAAAACATCATCTAACATGGTTATCTGGGCCACCAAGAACCTATTGACAAATCACGAGTAATCGTTTAAACTAGTATAAATCAATATAAACTAAGGTAACATATAACATGGCAAAAGAACTTTGGGTAGAAAAATACCGTCCAGACTCCGTATCGTCTTATGTATTCAAAGACGAATCACAACGCAAACAAGTACAAAACTGGATTGACGATGGCGGCATTCCGCATCTTCTATTCTCTGGTTCACCAGGCACAGGTAAAACCACTCTAGCACGAGTTCTTATGGCTGAACTAGAAGTAGAGAAAGGCGATATTTTATATATCAACGCCAGTCGTGATAACGGTGTTGAAATGATTCGTAAGAAGATTACAGCCTTCTCTGAAACCATGCCGTGGGGTGATTTCAAAGTCGTACTCCTAGATGAGGCTGACCATATCTCTCCAGAAGGTCAGGCAGCCCTTCGTGGTGTAATGGAACAATATCATGCGAGTGTGCGATTTATTCTAACATGTAACTATCCTAACCGTATCATTCCAGCACTACATAGTCGTTGTCAAGGCTTTCATATTGACCAACTAGACCATACAGAATTCACCGCTCGTATTGCTGAGATTCTTATTACAGAAGGTGTTGAGTTTGACCTAGAAACACTTGACAGCATTGTTCGTGCTAACTATCCTGATATGCGTAAGAGTATCAATACCGTACAAATGAGTATTGTTGATAACGTACTAGTCAAGGCAGAAGACGAAGGCGCAAGTGCTGAGTGGCGTATGGGTATGGTTGACCTATTCAAAGCGGGTGACCTTACCAAGGCTAGAAAGTATATTATCGCACATGCTCGTGCCGACGAATACGAAGACATTTACACATGGTTGTATCGTAATCTAGATATCTATACTAGTAATGATGACCAATACGATGAATGTGTTCTAGCGATTCGCAATGGTCTAGTAAAACATACACAAGTGGCTGATGTAGAAATTAATCTTAGTGCGACTATGGTTGAAATAGCAAGAGCAATACGATGAGAAAACAATTACGAAATGGAAAGATAGCAGTCATTCATACCAACAAACATGGTGGCGGATGGTACTCGTGGCATAATATAACCGAGTTACTGTTTGACCCTACATTAGTAGAAATGATTGAGCGTGATGCTGATGCCGATGAAATTATTGAGTACTGTCAAACAGCATATGACCCTGATGGATACTATGATTCTGCTGATAGCTTAACTGTTACATATGTTGACACGAGTGATAGTTTCTATATTGATGAATACGATGGATGCGAGACGGTTGTATTGAAATCCACATTCAAATGGATATCGGCGGTATAAATATCAGTGACAATGCGATTCATCAATATGCACAATAAAAATTTCGCCCAAGAGATATTAATGGTGAGGTCAGCAAGGCATCGTTCTTTGTCATGGGAAAATACTGAAATGAATCCAAATAATCTATTGCCATTTATAAGTCTATTAACTGTTGCTCTCGTACCTACAAGTGAGATATACTTTTTGGTGACAAATGTTATTATCTATTGGCAAGCAATGTGGTATGATATAAAACGATTATACTCTGATATTCAGTGGTTGATAATTCAAACTCGGCTGCCGAGTAATATGGATTCAAATATTTAAAGGTAAATACATGTTAGACACAAATAAATTTAAATCCTTTGTTGTAAATGACAAAGCTAGAGCATATAAACGTGGATTCATTGATTTGGAAATGAAGTTGCTTGATGCACAACAACAAGTCAATGAAATAACTACTATTCTTGAATTGGGAATAGGTTCTGGTAGAAAACAAGAATGGTGGAATGATGCAACTACAAATAATACACTAGTAGCTGGAGTTGACCATTTTGATTTTAGACACGAAGAGTGTGCTGAATGGAATAAATTTGACAAATGGAAGCGTAATCAATTAATGGCTGAAGAGTCATTTGCTACTAGACCTAGAATAAAGCCTTTGTATAGGTTTACAAGTTATTCAACTGATACTGTTAAAGCAGTACATTCAGCATTGAATACATCAACAATTGATGTTATACTGGATGACAGTTGCGAAGCAAATTATCCAGCACAAAAAGATGCATTGCCTGTGTGGAAATCTAGTTTGTCTCCAACTGGGTGTTTCATCTCAGAAACTCCTGATGGCAATGGAACTCCAGCGTGGAGGTCAGTATCTCATGAGCAACGAATGCAAAATTTTGCTGAGCTAACTGAGATGGGCATGATTATATTTGATATGTCAGAATACCGGACAGACCCACAGGAAGATTTTGCATCCAACTACTTAGGATTCTATGCTCATGATTTGAGTGTTTATCAATCTGTCATAGATGAGTATAGTAAACATATTTTGAAATAATGGCATCATCGGGCAAAGATTCAATAGACAAATGGTTTCTATATGACACAACAAAAGATTTGAAATTTCATGACCTTGTATGTGTCACAGCCTATGAAGACGGCCATTATATGTTGACGTTGTACGAACATGGCGGAGAAATATTTAAAAATATTCCTCTGCCTGCCAAATATTTTGAACCATATGCTTTGGCTATATCGTTAGAAGAAGCTATGATAGAAAAGTTAAAGAGAACATAACATGAAAGTAAAAATAGGACCGTATCCATCTAGATTAATATCTTATGTGTATACCAATCATATGCAAAAGAAGTATGGGTTTGATTGGCCTGAACCAGAAAATCAAACTAGGTATGAAAGATTTCTAGATAAACTGGAAGACTTCATCCAAACACTGTATTCACCTATCAACTACTTCTTGGACAATCGTGAGCAAAAAGTGTCCGTTAAAATCGACCGTTGGGATACGTGGAGTGCCGATCATACGTTATCTCATATCATTGTGCCTATGTTAAAACAACTTAAAGAAACCAAGCACGGTGCTCCTTGTGTAGACGCTGAAGATGTACCAGAAGAGTTGCGTCCGCCAGAAGGATGGTATGAAGACTATAGTACTCGTGGAGAAACTGACGACAACTGGTTTGAACGTTGGGACTGGGCCATGGACGAAATGATTTGGGCATTTGAGCAAAAGATGCTAGCCGACTGGGAAGAACAGTACTACGGTGAATGGGTAGAAGACGCTTCTAAAACATTTGGTGGCTATCATAAGAATCCAGACGATGAAGGTCGCCAAGCACACCAAGAGCGTATGAGCAATGGGTTCAGATTGTTTGGCAAGTACTACGAAGGATTATGGGATTAATCTAAAAAGTTCTTGACAACCAATACATATTACTCTATGATCATTATATAAGTTAATGAGAGGGGGAACATTATGTCCATGAATATCACTACTCCTGCTATGTCACATGCTCGCATTGAAGAAATGGAAGCAATGTGCTTTTCTGACTTTCATAAAGACGTATACGGTTATCGTCCGCGTGGTACAGTGTGGGATTCATGGGTCAACATGAGCACTGCGGCGTTTAATGATGCTCTTGATGCTATGTTTGACAAGATGGAAAATGACGATAAGGCTCGTGAAGAACAAGAAGCCGAAGCATTGATAGTATTCAAGAAAAAACTTGCTGATACAATGAGCGAATACAAATGCGATTGGAGAAAGGCATTAGACCGTTTAATGCTTGCCGAAGAGAATGAAATCAATGTAGGATTCTATCTTTGGAACCAGCAGATTTCATATGCTAAACAGCGTGAGATTGAAGACCTTTACTACGACAAAGTTTAAGGAGTTTAGTATGGTAACTATAGATAAAGTCATTCAAGAAGCGGTATTGGACCGTGCCAATATTGACCCTAATACTGCTGAAGTCATTTGGGAGTATGTCGCTGAAGATGTGAAATACAGATTAAATGAGACATATGATGAAACACGCATAGACACGGTAATGAAAATATTCAAGAAAACCTATGAAGGAGTGGTATAATGGTCACAGTAGCGATAGATAAATATGTTGAAATCAACCAAGATGATGTGGAATGGAATCAAGTTGCTGAGAATCAGATTGAGCATTATCCTAGAGCAACATTTGAGTTGAGTGCTGATTGTCCTTCTACAGTAGCAAAACAAATAATGAAAGCATATGATGCTGGATATTTCAAATTAAAAGCATATATTCCTGAAAGTCAAATTCTTCAGGAAATGATATCGGGTAGAATAAAAATAGATGAATAGAAAAATAATCGCAGATTTGGGTGGGTTTATACAAGAACGATATGGAGTGAATCTTAAAGAAGATATCACTCTTCTTTCGTTTTTTACGAAAGTAGTAGAACGAATTGATGATCAAGTGTTGTCTAATTATTTCAGTGGGCAAGATGATGGATGGCATAGTGGTTCATCATTTGAAACACGCCGAACAGGTAAAGAATTAGTTGAGCGTATCAACAATATGAATGCCGAAAAAATTCTTGATGTTGGCTGCGGCGGCAATGAGTTGAAGCAATATTTTGGTGATAAACTAACTGGAATAGACCCATACAATACTAATGCCGACATACAAGTAGGCATCATGGAGTACAAGACTGACATAAAGTATGATGTTGTATTGATATTAGGCAGTCTAAACTTTGGCGATGAGAAAACTATATTGCTTCAGTTAGCAAAAGCTGTTACAATGTGTAAAGCTGGTGGCAAGATATTTTTACGAGCTAATCCAGGCATCACTCATGACCATGATAAAGCAAAGTGGATTGACTTCTATGAATGGTCACACGAGAAGGTGGAAGAGTTTGCTGAACAGCTTGGATGTACAGTAAATGAGTTAGGATGGGACCATGATGAATCAGATGAGCATCGGTGGGGCAATCGCATCTATGCTGAATTAACTAGAAACGCATTTAGAAAATGATTAATTTAAAAGAATATGATGTAGAGAAAATATTTCTAACAGACTTTATAGGAGGACATGGTGGTGATTTTTTCATCACCTTGTTTGCTGGTTGTAATACGGATTTCATAGGTCATTTTGATTATGATAGACTTGTAAAACGATTGACAGAACATCCATCTACATTTCCCGGTAATAACTTTGGTAAGAAAATGATAAACACCACAGTTGATGAGTTTGAAAATGAGTGTTCTATAGATTTAGAAAAGTTTGGTAAAAAAACTAATAAGTGTGTAAATGTTTGTACCCATCCTTTAACCGGTCCATCAGATAATATAAAGTTTCTGAAATCTGTTTTTGGCAATATGCACATTCAACGAATACGATTGGTGCCGTTTACATTTCAAAGCGCATTGTGGTACGTTTGGTTTTTTGAAAACAAAAAAACAAATTTATCAAAAGAAATAATGGAAAATAGAATTGATAATATTCTAGTTGAAGTATCGCATCATATGCAGACAAGTGAAAATGATATAGTACTAGACCATATAGATATAACGCTAAATAATCCAGAAGCATTATACGATTTGTGTAAAAACATATCATCTGATAACATAGATAAAAATATGTTTGACTATAGTTTGAATACATATTTACAAGGCAAAGTCACCGAGTTCAAAGCATGGTATGAAACTATTCAACAACAAGACTATTTCGAAGAGTTGAAAGATACTTACCAATCTAAAGTTTCAGATAATAAAAAGTTTAGGGTAACACATGGCAACCGATAAAAAATTTAGTGCATACGACTTTACAAAAACGCCGTATGATGATTTAGTGCGAGTAGGACAACGCAACATGCTTTACCGTGATATGTTCACGGTAAGTTGGTTATTAGGACGATTCTGTAACTACAACTGTAGTTACTGTTGGCCGTATGCTCGCAGTAGTAGAAAGGACCATAGACCAACTGAGTTGTGTCTACACACAATAGATGAAATTAAAAGACAAGCCCGTGATCGCGGATTTAATTCGTTCCATTTTAGTCTTAGCGGTGGTGAACCTACTTTTCACCCTGGCTATCTGGACATTATGGAACACCTAGCCAACGATGTAGAGAATACAAACTACACATCGGTACATATGACAACAAATATGTCTCGTAAGATGGATTGGTTTGAGACATATGTAAAACATGCCGCGAAGTTTCACCGCGCTAGTATTACAGCATCATTACATACCGAACACCTTGACACTCGTGAGAAGATGCAAGAGTTTGCCGACAAACTTATCTTCTGCCAAGAGCATGATGTTCAAGTAACAATCAATCAGGTCATGGTACCAGAATGGTTTGAGCGTGATTGGGAGAATGCCTTATTCTTCCACAATCAAGGCATCAACTGTACCCTTAAGCCACAGTCTGACCCTACAGCAAGTAAGATTGTTGATGGATACACTCCAGAGATGCTGGAGAGACTACACAATGGTATGCCACAGTTGAACTACACTGGTGAGAAAGCACGTAAAGCGAAGTTGGTGACACGTCCAGTCCCTACATTTAAGAAGTCTAGTGACCCTATCTGGTGGCCAGAGTATGAAGATGTGCCAAAAGAATATCAAGTAGAGTTTCGTGACCCAGAAGGCAATCCTTATTGGATGGACCAAGCTGAACGATTTAACGCATTTAACTTTAACAAATTCAATGGATGGGAATGTAGCAGTGGTTACAGAAGTATTATTATTCGTGAGCCTGACGGCAGTATTAAGCGCAGTTACTCTTGTCATGACCAACCGCTAGGTAACATAGAGACAGGATTTCAATTGTTTGATGGACCACAAGTATGTACTACTTCAGCATGTGTGAGTAGTGCAGATAGTAAGATACCCAAACGAAAGCCAGGCACAAAGATGCCGCTATGGCCGGGCGATGAAACTTTTTAATTAATACTATTGACAAGTAAGGCATATTACTCTATGATCATATAGTAAGTTAATGAGAGGTATTTTGCTATGAAAAAAATCACGGGTGTGATGTTATCAGCTATGTTCGCTACTCTTCCAATTTCACATACGTTTGCTGAGGGCGGTGTTGAGTACGACAACGAAACAAAAACAATAATATGGGAAGGTTCCATAGACAAAGTGAATAACTATGTGTTTGAAATTATGGTTGATATGTTTCCTGTAGAAAAGTTGGTCTTGAAAAGATCTCGTGGCGGATTAACCGATATAGGATTTACATTAGGAGATTGGATAGAAGATAAAGCTATTCCAGTTGAAATTGTTGATTTTTGCGGCAGTGCGTGTGCAAATGCAGCAATAAAGACTCCTAAATTATCGGGAGATGGAGCACTATTCTTTCATCTAGCTTATCTTCAGCCGGCGACTGACACTGCTACTAAAAACAATCCCGGATATCAACTTGGACTATCGTCAGTAAATAACTCAAATAAATATCTTGTTGATATGTGGAGAAATAATCCATATATGACTGATTCACTGGTAGAAGAAATAATATCACACTCAAACAACACTAAACTAATAAAGTTGCCTATTTCAGTTGCCAATGAAAACAAAAAAGTCAACATTGTTAAGTAACATTCAAATATAAATCATACACAGGAATATAGACATGAACTATCGCACAATGATTTTAGCTGCCGTAATTGTTTTTTCAGGAGCAGTTATTAGTTATGTTAATTATGTTAATTATGAGTCTGATAAATACAACGTAGAAGGATTGTTACTTGACTCACATGTAAAAACATTGAATTAAAATAAAAAAGTTGTTGACAAGTAAGGCATATTGCGCTATGATCATATAGTAAATTAATGAGAGGGGAAAAATATGTTGTCATTTAAGAATGTTGGATTGATTATGTTAGCTACTGTCAGCACTGTTTCTATGGCCGGGCCGGCGACAGATGTTGAAATAAACTCAGTTAAAAACATACCCAAACTAGAGTCAGGTGTCACATACAAAAACGGTGTCGTTACTTGGGTTGGCCCATTTGAATACGGCGAGCTAATGACATTTGAAGTTCTAACAGAAGGCAAGCGTGTAAATAAAATACGATTTGATTCTAATGGTGGCCGCGCGACCGTTGGCGATAAAATGGCAGAGTTTGTCAAGAATAATAATGTAGAGGTTGAGATTTTACGCTTCTGTGACAGCGCATGTACTACTGTTGCTATCAACTCTCCCAAACTGTCTGGTCCAGGAATTTTAGGATTTCATTTAAGCTATCTGCCTGAACCATCTGGTGATATGATAGGTGATATTGGTTACATGTTATTAAGTGAGAGAATAAAAGATGATAATGCCTCTTACATTAAAATGTGGAAAGATAATCCATACTTAACAGATTCAGATATAGAGTTAATTCTGTCTGAATCAAACATGGATGTAACAATTGACTATTCTGTTGAATATTTGAATAGCAATCTTAAGAAGTAAGATAAACATGTCTAATACAAAAAAATTATTATTAATACATCTATTTGCTCACGCACTGATAATCCCAGCTTTCTTGTACGGCGAAGTTTGGATGTTTGTTGCTAGTTTTTTATGGTGGCAATGGATTGCTGCCACCGCGATTAGCGCAGGATATCATCGTTACTTCAGTCACAAAGCATTCAGAACAGGCAAATGGTATGATTATTATTTTCAAATTATAGGGTTGTTTGCTAATCCAGGGCCGGCGCTTACATGGGCTGGTGCTCATCGTATGCATCATGCATACTCTGACACCGAAAAAGACCCACATAGTCCCAAGTACAAAGGATGGTTCAAAGTTTACACCAGTCAATGGGGAGATGACGCATACATTGAGCGGCGAATGATGAAAGGACTATACAATCCGATATCCAAGTTTTTTTATAAGAACTATTATAAACTCATAATCGCATTAGTTGTTGTGTTATTTCTTATTGACCCATTATTGATGATATTTGGCTGGGCATTAACAGTAGTCCAAGCATTTCATGGATACGGACTAATAAACTGCGTTACTCATTTAACCGGTAAAGCAAAAAATAACGCAATCGCTAATATACTAACTAGCGGTGAAGGTTGGCACAAAAATCATCATGATAAGAGTAATGATTGGCGAATTGGGAAAAAATGGTGGCAAATTGATCCGGGCGCAGTATGGATTAGGGCGATAAAGATATGACATGGAAGACACGCAAAGAGTTGCCAAGACTAAAAAAGATAGATATTAAATTTGATATTGAAAAAATATTAGAAGCATACGAAGAAATAAAAGATAATCCTTGGAATGCATATGATACTGATTATAAAACATTAGGCGACCATTATAAGGGAATACTAAAAAATTCTCCATATCAAGCCGAATCAAAATCATTAATGTCATTAACAGAGTACAATCCAGAATATAAAATAGATAAAAACCGAAACTCGGGTAGTAAATGGGACAAGGTTTATATGAACGGAAAACATGAACTTGATGCTAGATGCTATAATAAAATAAAGTCTGGAATACCTGAATACTTTTCATATATGATACAAACGTTCCAACCTAATGTATCAAGAGTAATGCTTACCAAACTTCAGCCTGGCGAAATGCTAGGGAAACATATTGATCATGACACTAGTATAGGCGTTAGATATCATATACCAATAATAACAAATTCGGACTCGCGCATTGGATTTATAGATGATGATGGCAATGATGTGTTGGCACATTTACCCGCAGATGGAAGTGTTTGGTTTCTTAATCCAGGAATTGTACATTGGGCCGAAAACTTAGGACAAGAAGATAGAATACATTTGATAATAAACATGGATACTCATAGGCTAATAAATGAATGTTAAAACGTTTGAAAACATAAATGCTCTTTATGTAAAAGAACAATTAGAATATTTACTTGCGCTAGCACGGGAAGATACGCACAACAGATACAAAAAAAACTACACCACCGAAATGATGCAGTTAAACTTTGATTATTTGGGTATATCATTTGCATATGACGACAATGACGTGCCCTTTGCATTTTCTACGATTCAACGCAGAGATTGCTACAATGGAATGGTTAGATTATTGAGTAGATTTTATCAATATGTATCACCAGCAGACAGAGCAAAAGTAAAAGGATTGAGAAATCCTGTATTGTCATTTAACAAAAAGGGATGGATTAGAGATTTTACTGCAATAATGCTTGACCAACAAGTAGATTTGTGTGATAATATGAAATATCACAATAACTTTATATCTAGACAGGATAAAAGTCCTGCTATATTAACTAGATTTTTAACGGGAATACACGAAAAGTGCAGGCATACTGATTGGAATCAACATATGACTAAACACAATGTATGTCCTGGTGCACCAGAAGATTGCGCACAATATATATTATGGAGAGGAAAACTATGTCTGCAAATGTTCAATTCTTAAATGTAGATCTAAAAACACTTAGCGACGAAGAGCTAAAACGAATACCTGTCATGGCCGCATATGCGACAAACGTTGTTATTAAAAGACAAGACCTGTCCAAAGATGATTATGCTCGTATTTTGCGTACATGGGGAAAAAATCCAAAGCGTGATTTATGGTTTGAAGACGAAGACAACCACGAAGTCATGTACGTCACTAACAAAATGTTAAAAAACACAGACCGACAGGGACTATTTGCACGTGGCGAATTAGAATGGCACTGCAACGGGGCAGTTGCTATGGACCCAGAAGACTGTGTTACACTATACTGTAAGCAAATTTCAAAAGATCCATGCAATACTACTTTCTCAAACGGAGTAGCGGCATATCATGATTTGCCACAAGATGTCAAAGATAAAATAGAAAATACATATTGTATTTTGTCATCGGACGATAGAAATTTTCATAAGTTGAAAATGGATCACATAATAAAAACTAAACTTCAACCAAGATTGCTAGATGACAGACGAGTTTATGTATTTGGAAATGACGCTGTTCATCCAGACGAACATAAAAATTTACTGCGCACTCAGTCACGAGGAAGAGGTGAAAATACACAAGTATATCAAGATGTAATGGCACGAAAAGAACAATTTAACGATCCCAAGGGATTATGGAGTTGTGTGTATAAACCTTTAGTTCAAAGACATAGACTTACAGGAGTAAAAGGTTTATATCTGCCACTATTAAACGTAGTGGGATTTCACGATGTTCCTAAAGATGAATGGAAAGATCTGTATGAATATCTAAAGAATCATTACATGAATTATACGTATTCGCATGAATGGGAAGACGGAGATGTTGTTTTATTTGACAACACGCAAGGGCTACATAAACGAGATGAGATACCATTAGACGAAAATGGAAATCCACAAGAACGTGAATTATGGCGCGGAGCATTTTGGTATGAAGGTATTAAATAAAGTTCACGATTTTTTCTACGAAACTGACTTAACTGTTGATCATACTTTCTGGGAACCTTATTATAGAGGAAAGTGGATTGATGGGAACATTGCATATAGAAAAAACAAACAGGACGCAATGGGAGATTCTCCTATGGTTAACTTCGAAATACAAAATATCAAAGTAGACAAAGCTTTGCACGACTTCGTTGATGATTTCACAAAGCATTTCGGATTTAAGTCAAATGACTTCAGATGCACGTTTATGAAAATTGACAAAGGAGGTGATCTTCCTGATCATATAGACCAAAAAAGCAAGTTAAGCATAGTCATACCAATTACAAACAATACAGCAACAAATCATTTCCAAGACGAAAATTATGAATTAAATGTCACATTAAGCACTGCTTGTTTATTAAATACAAGAAAAATACACGGTGTGCATATGCCAACGGAGAAACGATTAACATTTCACGTGGGATTCCATGACGTAGAATGGGACGACATTAAACTGAGAGATATATAGATGAATGCGTTACTACTAGCAGCAACATCAAAGCACAAGTCATTTTATTTGTCTAAAAGTTTTGGCATTCAACGGGTTGCATCTGAGTTTAGAGATAGAGGAGTAAAAACACAAGTTGTGCATTATTTCAACTATCTATCGGATGATGAATTAGTTGAACTTGTGAACACTTACTGTAATAAAGATACTTTATTGGTCGGATTTAGTACAGTGTGGTGGGAAAAATATGACGAAGAAGAAAAAACATATGTGATGGAACAAGCCAGAAAGTTGGCAAACTTGGTGAGAGAGAAGAATAGCAGCATAAAGATTATTGCTGGTGGAGGAAGTTGTAAGCTATTCATTGAAGACCAATGGAAAGATATCGTAGATGCCATCTTTGAAGGTATGAGCGAGGATGATTTTATCAAGTATCTTGAAGCTTGCAAAGGAAATATACTTATGCCTATTCCTAATACAGTTATCAACGGAGTGGATACATATAACAATATAACAACAGATTTTAATTTTAATAAAAGCTCTACTAAATATGTAGACGAAGACTACATGGTATCAACTGAAGTGCCTTCGCTAGAAGTCGCACGAGGCTGTATTTTTCGTTGTAAATTTTGTTCTTTTCAATTAAACGGCAAAAAGAAATTTGACTACATAAAAGAACAACGAGCATTAAAAGATGAAGTAATGCAAAACTATGAATCATATGGTATAACAAACTATCTACTGAGTGATGATACTTTCAACGATAGTACCTATAAACTACAAATGATACACGAAGTATTCACAGAGTTGCCATTTCAACTAAACTTTGCTACTTTTTTAAGATTAGACTTATTAAATGCTCATCCCGAGCAAATTTCATTGCTTAAAGAAATGGGCATGATAGGAGCATACTTTGGCATTGAATCATTTCACAAAAAAGCGGCATCTAATATAGGAAAGGGGTTAGACGGAGAAAGAGCAAAAGAGTTATTAGCACAGTTAAAAGATGAATACTGGGGACACAGAATAAAGATTGCTGCAGGATTAATAGTAGGATTACCACACGAGACATATGATTCATACGATAAGACTGTAGAATGGATTTTAGATGAAAATAATAAAGTTGACCAAGTTGTTCCATTTCCGTTGACTGTTATTAATTTAAACAACGCTAGACCTCATCCATGGGAAAGTGAGTTTCAACTAAATGCAGACAAATATGGATTTTATTGGCCAGATAATCATCCGTTTAATTGGCATAATGATATTGGCCCAGTTAAATCATTCGTCGAGGCTAAAAGAGTGTATAAATCATACGAAGAAGCTGTTTCTAAAACCGCAAGATGGAAACAAGGAGGATTCAATTTACTAAAAGCATTTCCTCTTATAAGCTCACAAGACAATTCTCCTAGTTTAGAAGAACTATTGGAAATGAATAGATATAAATATACTAAATACATGAAAAATATAGAAAATAGTCCATCTATATCAGAAAAATATATAGAAGATTACAAGAGACAAATTTTATATACCAGGAGATTTACATGATTTTTAAAACTATTGAAAATATAACAGAAAAAGACATTGACGACTTATACGACGGCACAGTACAAGGCATCATTGTAAATAATGCAACTCCTGAAGATGTAAAGACATTCGGAGAGTTAGAAGAACAGGACCTATACTTGAAAAAAGAAGTTCCAATTGGAACAGACGATGAGACCGAAGACCACGTGTGGCAAGAAGTAGACATGATGTGGCACTCCGATCGGGCATATCTAGATGATGTTCATCCATTTTGTGGCTTATACTGTCATTCTGCTGACGAGGGTTCTAGTCCTACATATTTCACCGATAACTTTACTGCGTGGAATATGCTGTCTGAAGATTTAAAAACTAAAATAAAGGCGCTGGATGAAGTAGAATTTACTGTTCGTAGATATCTTGAAAAAGAAAAATATCCACACACGTTCAGATCTCCTGTATGGGAACGTGCATTTTATATGCACGCCAGAGCTAAACATAAACTATATCGTAACGATGAGTTCGGAGAGTATCTGTTTTACAGTGAAGCATATGCAATTATTGACGAACAATTAAAAAATGAAATAGAACGTACTATATATGTGCCTGAAAACATTTATGCGCACCAATGGAAACCTAACCAATTAGTTGTTTGGAATAACTTTACACTTACACATCGCCGAGACCATACACCGAAACATATTAACAGAAGATTACTTAGATACGCATTTCATAGAAACGAAACATGAACTATTTGAAATATAGTTGCAACATACCGGAATTTGTGAATAACGATTTATTACAATATTGTGATGATATAAGTAAATTCTCACAGCATACAGCTGGTGGAATTGACTTTTCGTATTATTTGCTTATAGGCAATCAGACACTTGACGACTCAGTTTCTATTCAATGGTGTAGACATAATATTCCATTTCAATTTTCAAGATATTGTATTTTTTATTTGCCAGCAAACAAAGGAACAGGAATACATGTAGATGGAAATGTCAACAATGACAGAATCACGGTATTATCTATTCCTATTCTTCCATTAACAAATTATGCATCTACTTTATTTTTTCACGAAGACGGCGAGGTTGTAGATATTGCGAATTATGACACAAGAGAACCCATATTTTTAAATACACAAGTTCTTCATAGCGTATATACACGAGAAGATCGTTTTGCATTACAACTATTCTTTTCTGAACCAATAACATACTTTGCAGATAAAATATGAAAGAAAAAATCGCACTTCTTTACTCTGGCGGAATAGACAGTACGTGGTTATATTACGATATCTTACGTAAAATAGATGATTTCGACCAACTTACATTAGTGCTGTTCAATCGTTTTAACAAACCATTAAAAAAAGCAATTAACTTATACTCCATATTGAAAAATATGTGGGGCGACAAAACGAGTACATTAGAAATATTAGATGTTCCTGAACTTGGGCACAAACAAACAGAGTATGTTATTTCCAATTTAAGTGCCAGATTTGACAGAGTTGTATGGGGAATAAACAAATATCCTACTGACACTAGTATCCGTCCAAAATCTATATTGTATACTGTTACAGATCACACAAACGCATTGGAAAAATATCCAAAACTAAGTATACCATTAATAAATACTGAAAAAGACGAAATAATAAAGAAGTTTTATGAACATGAAATAGAAGAAATTCTGCCATTAACCCATTCATGTGGTTCGGACACAGACAAACCATGTGGAATATGTTTTAACTGTAAAGAAAGAATATGGGCATATAACAAGATAGGAAAAACATTGGATATGGGAATATGAACGAATTTATAACCGAAATAGGTAAATACGAAAAATTTGACATTGTACGAGAATACGTACTTGATTTAGTTAAAGAATACGACAACGTGATACAGGAACATAATCAACTGGCTATTCAATGGGCAGACGTTCCATCATGGAATAATTGTATGGGTTGGCAAAATGGTAAGAGAGAAGAGGACTTTTATAAGATAATTCCAGAACTACAAGGTTCGCCAATTGAAGATTTTATAAACAGTTTGTCATATCCTGTATATAGGTCTAGAATATTCATCACTCATCCCAGAGGCGCGGCATACAGCATACATCGGGATCCATCAAAAAGACTGCATTTGCCTGTATACACAAATGATGAATGTTATTTTATGCAGTATAAATCACAAGATGCCACAGACCCTATTCGTCATTCAAAAATGAAAAGTGATGGCTCTATATACATGGTAGATACAACACAATATCATACTTTTTGTAATAATGGAGATGACATTCGAATTCACATTGTCTGCGGAATAATATAAAAATGAGCCCTGTGGACTCATTTAACAATTGTGCGTGTGTAGTTATATGTGACGAACTTTAATTGGCACCTTTTTGAATGCGTCAATCATAAAGCCTTCTTTATGCTCTTCACGACGGCCACGATCTTCGTTATGAATACCTACACCCATCATTAGGATTGGTCGCTCTCCTTCACCTAATTGAAGTATCTCTTTAACTGTATCAGTATCAAAACATTTATTACAACCAGTACGATAACCTAGCATTGATGAAGTTACGTTAACGAAACCAGCCGCTACGCCTATTGCTTGGTGGAGGTCTTCCTCCATAGCACTTAAAGTAAGACTAGTATGTTTAGTCATTTTGCCACGGATTTCGCTGTTACGGTCGATTTGTGTAACTTCTGGATTTTCAACAAATATTAACAAAAGATGTGCAAGTACCTGTGGGTTTTTACGACCTTTCGCAGTCATTGTAGTTTCGTATATAGATTCAATTATTTCACGATCTTGGATTGCTATAACTGAATAAAAGTCAAGATTCTGCTTGCTAGGACACTGGGTAGCAGACGTAATTATAGTTTCAATATCAACAGATGGCATTTTTTCATCTAACTTCCAGTTACGTTGACAATGTTGGCCTCGGTGAATTGCTTTGACAATAGTAGTATTAATTTCACTCATTGGAGTTCTCCTTTTGTTTACTAACGTATTTATCTGGATACTTGCTTTATATAGTCTGTTATATTGATACTTTGAACATTTTTTGCAACTTCACACAACTGTTGTTTAAAGTTGTCGCGAATTGGGTCAATATTATGTTCCAAAAACTTATCTTCGTTTTTAGTTACATACTCTGAAATAATATCTGGATTAATAGATACACCGAACATGTTTTCTAAATGTTTAAATCTTTGTTTGTATAGAATCTCATTAATGTCAATATTTATGTATCCTGGAATATTTCTCAGTCTTGAAGATGATACATAATTTTTATATTGTGAATTTATATAAAAATCAAGGTCAAATCTAGAGTTAACTAATATACCATTCTTATATGCTAGAAACTTGCATTTGTTAAATCGTTCAGTCAACTCGTTTCTCCAATATTCATCTTCTATTTGACTTATATAGAGTAATCTATCATTGCCTGGACGAGTTGTATGTATGTGGGATTTTAGCCACCAATTTACAAATGCCTTATTTATAGCAATCGTATCATCTGTATACACTTTATACCAGCGAATCATATCAGTTGTAGGAGAATGATATATATGCGTAGGAAGCACTAGAGATTTATCTTTATAATGATGCTTCAATACTGAAGCATCATTAGCACTAATAATGCCACCGTGCATTTTTATTTCATACCCTAGAACATTCTCTGTGAGACATGGAAATAAGTATCTATTACATTCTAATGCTATCTCTGATGACATATACGGAGCGGATAGTTCCACATTAAAATATTTTTTATCTTGATGTATCAGATATGCCAAAAAGTCTCCTGACATTCCAGGCTGATAACTTAGCAAATTAATCAATATCGTACCATTTGCCACAGAAGCGGGCTTTGCCGGGTTTAACTTGTATTACATCTTTCAACAGCGTAGCATCTTTTTCCATAGCCACACGATGATATCTATCACTCACCGTCAAGAAGGGAGAATTTTCATAATCAGGGTCGCCTGAAAACTTAGCATCATCAACATAACGCCAATCACGCTTTCTTGGTTTTAATTTACCTGAAAGATAATTCAAGTCTGCTGTAATATTTTTACATGTATCCCAGAAAAAGTCAAGCTCTAATTCGTCTGGCTCTACACTAGCATATAAATCACCATACAATTCCATATAGTCTTCTGCTGTAGTAATTGGATAATGTGTGTGATTTTCATACCATTTTAATGCTTCATCAGGATAGTTTTTGTGTAAGAAGGTATAATTATGATACAGCACTTTTATTTCCATCTCAGGAAAGAACTCACATAGCACTTCAATCTTGTTATTACTTGGATGAAAATTCAACCAATTGTCGCCTGCTACCGCATGAACATGAACAGGAGATTTTACACCATTACGACTAATACTCTTCCATAGTTCCCATACTTTAAACAAAAAGAAAACATCATTACTAGACCCACGATTTGCCCAATCATCACTTCGTTCATTTTTCCAGTCAGGGTCTTGAAGAACTCGTTGAAGAACCTCTGGTATCATACCTTCAGTGTACATTTTTAAATCCTTAGCTTGACAATGAACTAGTAATATCTCACCCCATGGATTTTTTTCTGAATGTTCAAAAAACTCTTTAACTGTATTATTCATCAATTGCCTCCGATACTCGTAGCCACATTCTGTCGCTTACGTTATTGATTGTTATCATATTTGTTCCTAAATCTTCGCCCATGTACTCATCAAGCACTGCTAGCCACTTGTCTTTGTTCCATGGTTCCATTTCTAAGAATTCACACATTCTTTTGTATTCATTGTAATCCCTATTGACGAACAATGAACCGTAATTTACTATTAAGTGGTCACATGGTAGTTTATGGGAATGTTGCTCTATATTATAGTCGTTCCAACGCTCAGCAATTTGTTGATACACAACGTCCACAGCATGACCGGGCGATTTATCATGATGCTTAATCATGTTGATAGCTAACATCATATCAGTATAATTTGTGTATCCGCTGAAACGATTGATAACTGTCATTACCGCATCATAATCTACTTTATGTTTACGGCATTTATCAACCAACTCGTCATTTAAATCTTCTAGTGTCCGAAACTCTTGCCACCAAATCTTTTTGATAATGTTACTTTGTAAGACATGCATGGCGGTAGCATCATCTTTATTGATATGAACGGTGACTACTTTAAACTCATTGAACAAATCTTGCCAGTACAAATCTTGCCATGCTTCATGGCTTCTATGAACAGGTATTTGGTAGCGTTTCTTTTTCGCAACCATATCCCTAACTTGCTGATAATATTGCTCTTTGTCATCAAAACTTTGTTCTAGTTTATTCTTATTATACCACCATTCTGGCGACCCGTCAAACTCTTTTTCAAGCCAGTTTTTCTGTACATCACTGTCATCATTCATAGTGCCGCGCCAGCTTGGTGTTATACGCCAACGATTATATTCGTTTTGTACACCTTCAAGCTCACCGTCATGATACTGATAATACTTATCATGCTGTCCAATCTGATAGGCTAGCCATTCGCCGCCGAGACCGCCAGCATAACTGATTATTACTTGTGGTATATCTATTTTTTCCATTGTAGTGGGTCCACGCTTAGTTCATTTACGCACAAGTGTTTTGGTGCGTTTATTACATATTCTATACAATCAACTGCTTCTGCCAGTGTCATTACCTTTCTATCTGGATGCTTATGTTGATTGTTCTCTAGTGTACCAAATGTAACATAACTTACTTTTGGTCCACCACTCCATATACTCTTTAATCCTAATGCATTACTAGTGGATTTTAGTGCTTTTTTCTCTTGTTGATAATGCCAATCCGAACCTTTTGTCGTTCTATCCGTTGTTGAGCCAAGAGACACTATATGTAGTGGGTGTTTAGCTTCTGCCGCTGTTTTATACACAACATCTAGTAGTAGTGTCTGGTGATACTGCCATAACGCACTACTATTCAAGAAAATATCATAATCCAGCGCTTTTTTAGCTAATCTTTGCTTGAAGCCATTTTCTGTTAAGTCCCAGCCCCATGTTGTTCTACTGATAAACTCGGTATCTGGCCATCGTTTAGCTATTTCACTGGCAACACCAAACTCTGGATTACCTGTACATAGTATTCGTTTATTCATTGTTATCTACCAAATGAGGACATACTTTTTTATAATCAGTCCCATAAATTCTATCTAGCATTTCTAAATGCTGAATAAGTTTTGATTTTAACTTCTGGTCATGCACCGCTTTTGGTGACATTATGGCAGGAGATATGCAATCTATGGATTCATTCCATTCTATGTCATGCTCATCACACCAATCTGTTAGCTCTTTTATTCTACCATAGTTTAGTGACATTGGCAATGGTGTTACTACCATTTTCATATTAGGCATCATTGATTTTCTTATCTTAATCAAGTTGTTAGATACATGATTCCAACTTGCACCTGCTCTGATATATTCGTACAACTCGCCTTTGGCGTCTAGACTTATGGTAAGCCACACACATTTGAAATGTTTGAATATAGGCATCCAACTTTCTATATCTTGTGTACCATTTGTAATAAAATGTAGTTTTATATTATGTGATGCTTCACTCTCAACTAGATATTCAACACACTTTCTAACTTCAGGAATGAGAAATGGCTCTCCGCCAGTAAATTTAACTGTTTTAGCATCAAGAAGATATGGATAAAAATATTCAATGTTTAATCCATCTTGCTCTTTAAATGCTTTTGCTTTTCCCATGCCAGCGCCATGAAACGTTTGGGCTATTTCATCATGTTTAAATGCTTCTCGTTTCCACGTAGAGCTACTATGTGCTCCACACATTTTACATGCTAGATTGCAAGTAACATTCAGTTTAAAGTCCCAGTATTCTATACCTTCAGCATTAGCGAACTGTCTATCGTCAACTGCTCTTGAACGCATACTAGTTTTGCCAGATTCTTCTCCTAACTTGCATTCTTGGCATCCAGTAGGCCATCCGTCTTTAAGTCCTTCTTTAATTCTAGCAAACTTGCTTTTCCAAGCTTGCTCATCAGTATAAAGTGTGTAAGGCTCATCAATATTCTTCCATGCACAACATGGGTCAACTGAGCCATCACTGCGTATAGTCATTGCATGGTCAACAAATGGGCACTCTGGCATTATACATATCCCTTAAACTCTGGACAAGCATCTAGTAAGTCCATATTTTGTAGTGTGTCTGTCTTTTTATTATATGCTACGAATTCATGCCAGTACTTATCGTGCCAATCTTCAGCCATCATATACTTCAACGTATCAGCCACTTTTGGCCAATCACCATAGTTTTGTAAATCTTTGTACGCCCGCTGTTTCAATTCTTCAGGTAATACACGGACATTTAATGCATATGGATGATTCAAGATGTTCAGGTATAACTGACTCTGTTCCAATCCCATGCTCTCCATCCAATCTAATAACTGAGGCAACGCACAAATATTTAATGCTTGTACTGTGCAATGGACTTGAATATATACATTATTCATTTCCTGAATACGTTCAAAGTTCTCTACTACTTTGCTCCAGTTACTCGGATAGCGAATATAACGGTCACGAATGCCAACAGCGTCAATGCTTGTGTTAAGTTGAACTGACTTGAAATGCTTCCAATAATCTACCATCTTCTGTGGTATGTTGGTCAAGTTAGTATTGTACTTAAGTTTAATGTTCTTGGCAAGGTCGTTTTCTATACAGTAATCAAACAGTTTGTATTGTGATATTGCAAGAGTTGGTTCGCCGCCTGTCAGATATATTTCTTCTACAGTGTGTGCTACATCAATGAATGACAGTCCTGTTTGCTTTCTATCTGGCCATTCACGGAGTGTGTCCATATATTCAAGTTGCTCTTCCGATAATGGTTCAGCGGGAACTAACTCGGCAGTAGGCACTACTTCATTCCAATCTTTGACCCACATACTACTTGACCAAGGATTACACATGCGACATTTTAGATTGCACAGATTTCCCAGTCTCAAGTCAACATAACGCACATCTAATGATGCTTCTATTGAGAGGTCAATGTCGTCACGCATCCACTTTTCGTTGTATCGTTGTCTAGGAGATATAATACCAGCATCTTCTTCACGGAAGCATCGCTCACATGTTTTTGGTTTTTCGCCTGCAAGAAACTGTGTTCTGATATCTTGATAATCAGGACTATTCCATACTTGCTCTGGAGCATGTTTATATATTTTGTATGGCTTGCCTGTCTCTGGGTCTCGGATTTGATTGTTACTAGGATTACTGTTACAACACACGCGATAGCTACCGCCCGGATTGGTAGCTACATGCATCCACGGCAGAACACAAAATGTTTTGCTTGGTAAATCACTCATTATTTCATACCATTAATAAATTCAACATATCCGTCACGGACCTTATTAGTAAAATATTCGCCAGGATGACCGTCAAAAATCATGTGAATACGCGGTTCTTCTTCGTTACGATTCCACACAGCATGTTTATAGCCTGTATTGATTTTACGTACAACTCCTGGTTCCCATGGAAATTTACCTACTCCCTCAAGCACCATATCACAGCCATCTGGATTGTTAATTGCTACGTTAGTTGCGCCAATGCCTGTTTTACTTGGTCTGTCTGTATGAGGACCAATCCATCCAGTGGGTGCTAACGCCATAAAGCGAACACGACTAAACTTTTTGTATCGCATTTCGTCCATCATCCATTGTACAGTTTTTGGACAGTACTTGGCAATGTCGCACCAATCACTCAAATCTGCTTCTTCACCTTCTAGTCCGTAGTCTTCAGGAACACCTGTCAATGTACTGCCTAATCCATGTATACATACACTTTTCCAGCCATTCGCATCTGGTCTATGGTCTGAGAAACAACTAGTATAATACAATCTAAGGGCTTCGTCAAGTATATCCTTATATGGCACTTCAATAGGTACTGGTATCCATGGCATACGAGTTTCGTCCATGATTTCACCACCTGACTTGTTAACCAAATCTGGGTCGTCAAGTGCTGTTAAGTCTGGTACAATAAACTCATTATTCTTATAAAATTCAATGTGCTCATCGGGTGGCGTTCTAATGCCGTCTTTCATTCTTTTTTTAACCCAGTCGTATATTTCAGCCATTATATGAAACCTCCTCTAGAAGATATGTTGACACAATCCACATAGATACCCTTCGGAGTGTCGCCTTTGAATAATACATTGGTTGATTTTTCAACTAGTCCTTCCATTAGACCAAAAAATGCGTTATCACATTCAAGTAATGTATTATTGATAAAGTTGCCTTCGTATCTCCAAATATTTGTAAGATTTATAAGTACATTTGTATCTTCTGGTACAGCACTAACAATGTTATTCCAATCACGCATCACATCAACATGTAAATATTGTACATCTTCATTCTTTAGTCTATTGAACAATTCAATGCGCTGCTCTTTGGTTGTATTATCTAGAAAACTTTTTACATAATCAGTTTCATAAATGATACTAATTTTATTGCTAAGTGTTGCTAGATATTCATCTATAAATTCATACAAATCACTTTCTCCATCCCAATTGTTAATGAGATGTTTCATCCAAGCAATACTATTTCTATTTGCATCATAGAATACCACATGCTTCAATGAATCAAAATGCTGTAGCATAAATTCAAATTGATTAAATCCACTACAAGGCATGACAAATGTATTAATATCTACTCCTAAAAAGTCAACAAGGAAATCAAATTGAGGAACAGACTCAGTGTTGGTAATATAAACAATGTTTTCAGTTTGACGTTTCAATGAAAACAACGGCGCTTTGTCAGCCTGACCGGATTGCTTCATATCATGCTTCATTTTATCATAAAACTCATCAGACTGCATGTAGTAGTCATCACTAAACAACCATTCGTTTGTTTCTTGTTGATGGTCTTCCAAATAATAACATTCTTTCATTTTACGCAAATGATGAGGAAAATTATGTACAACAAATCCCATATTTAGTGCTTTGACGATAATTCTATTCCAAGCTCCTTCTCTGAATTCCATGTCTACTTTACCTTTATTAGCAGGAGCAATCCACATAGGAGTATAGTCGTCATGTATGTGTTCGTCTGCTGTTATGAAGCTAGGTAAGCTAGATGTTATTCTATCTGTTTTGTCAAACAAATCAATAGGTTCATCTCCATAATGTACACTATTCCAAGTTTCTAAGTTTATGACAATTGTTTGCTCATGTAAATATGGAAAAACACCTTTCTCTGCACTTCGGTCTATGATATGGCCAATGACCATCCATTTTGTGTCAAGAGTGTCCAAGTGCTTACAATATTCTAATAATTCTTTCTCAAAATCTCCATCAGTTGGAACAGAACCGTCAGGCCAAAAACAAGCGTACTTATATCCAAGGCCAATAAGGCGCTTTAATTCTGAGTTTGCAAATGTGCCTGTTGCAATACTTGCAATAGAATACTCACAACTATTTTCTAGTGTTATTCTTTTCAACTTTCTAATTGTTTGCGCATATCTAAGATAATTTTCCATACCTTCGTGAATAGGATCATCATATCTAACATGTACTAACTCGTTTTGCTCGCGCATTTCTAAAAATAAAGCTTTTGGCATTCTATTGTTCCTTGTCCATAAATTCTTTCTGTTGAGCAAATACTTGGTCCATACTCTCTAACTCTATGCCTAGATACTTCTCTGTCATCTTGGCTAATGTTGTAGCTGGATTATATCGCTCTTCTATATCTCGTGTATATTTTCGCATACGCATGTAATGTGCGTATGGTCGTGTGTTGTTCTCCATGTACGTTAGAAACTTCTGTAATTCAGGTGTTTCACCTACATGTTTTCTTAACTTGTTAATAATCGCATCACGATACTTACTATGCCATACCGCAGGACTCAAGTAATGAGGCGTCTGTAATATGTTTGCTGTGATAAAGTGTAAGTCTACATGACTATCTTTCCAGAACTGATAAAACTCTGGCATCTGATAAATGTTATGTGCTTGTACAGTTATACCAACTGCCACGGTGATGTTGGGCACATCATTAAGTACACAAATGTTACTATAAACAGTATCCCAATCACCTCCTTCCCTAATGTAGTTATATACGTCATCCGTTCCATCCATGCTGACTTTAATATTAACTGACCTAAACTGACTCCATATCTCTAGTAGGTCATACTTCTTATATTTTAAGTAACTAATGTTGGTAGCATATCGTAGCCTAATCTTATGTCGCAACTCTTCAGGTATGCTATCTAATAGGTCATAATGCTCTTGATTGATAATAGGCTCACCACCAGTGAACTGTAGAACCTTGACTTGATGCCATAACTCTGGCCATTCGCCAAGCATGTCAAACAACTCAGTAGGATGTGATAGCTCAGTAGTATAGTTCTTGCTGTACTTGCTGATAATGTCAATGTCTTGAACACGCTTATAGGAGCTATGTGTAGAACACATGATACATTTGAGATTACAGAAGTTTGATACTTTCAATTCTGGCCATAGTGGCGTAGTTTTGACGGTGTAATCGTCTTCTACTTCAATAATGTCACGGAATTCTTCCCAACTGTCTCGTTCAAACTGTTGGCGATTACTGACTATGCCACTATCTTCATTATGCCAACACACATCACATGCTTTAACTCGTTTGCCTTCACATAATGCTTTGCGCAAGTTTTTGAAGTTGTCGTTATTCCATGTCTCTTGTGGTGTTTCGCCTGGTTTATTCAGAAATGCTTCTTGTGCTTCACAACAAGGTACTATATCGCCTTTAGCGGTACCATAGAAATGCATAAATGGAAGCATACAAAATGTTTCTGATTCTTGTCTGATTTTATCTAAGTCTTTCATTGTAATAGTTTATAAAACTCTGTATTTGAAATATCTTGCTTGCGGTGCTCTGTTAGCTCGGTAATCTTTGCTAAGTACTCCATACTGTTGTCTTCGTCTTTCTCTGTAGCACACAATGAAGTAATCATATCATGTGCTCGGCGCAATCTAAACTGAACATTCTCATCAGTAGCATTCCACTGTGTCATGAACTTTTCTAACACACGGTCTTTGTACCATTTAGGCCATTCAGACAATGCGTACTCGTGTGGTTCATACACAGGTTGAAGTATTAGTGGAACTCGTTTGATTTGTCTTGCCCAATATGCGAAGTCATACAACACAGGAGCATTTAGAACACTTACAGTACCAGCAATGAGCACTTCAAACTTATCTAAGCCATGCTCTTTGCTAGTCGCAATCCACTTGTCTAAAGTAGATTCCATTACTTCCCAACGGGCTGGGTAGCGTATGATAGTATTTAGCTCGTTGTGAGCATCTATGCTGGCCGTAATACGAATACTCTTAAACTGAAGTAACGCATCATATTCTACTTTCTTTGGCCACCATGTACAGTTAGTGAATATCTCTATGTCAATGTTCTGTGCGATACCCGCATCTGCCAATCTCACTATCAAGTTAAGAAACTGCTTATGTAGTAATGGTTCTCCGCCTGTTACTTTTATATGTCTTACATATTGTAACTCATCTATGCTTAGGCTGTCAAGGTCTAACTCATTATTTTTCTTGAAGTGTTCCATCTTCCACAAGCTAGGCTGTTTCAATGCTATCGCATCGTCATCCCACTTATGACTGTACTCAAAGCCGCAGGTTACACACGCTAGATTACACAGGCGACCGACTGTGATTTCCATGTACTCTAGTCGCATCACATCATCAAAGTCATCAAAGAACTCATCAGCGGCTATTCTCATGCTCATGCCGCGATTCTCTTCGTCTTGCTTACACTTGTAACAGCCAGGGTGCCATTCGTTACGCATCATAGTGGCGCGTATGTCGGCAAATAGATTGTTAGGGTCTTTGTCAGCTTCACTTAAGAAACGATCGTGAAACCGACAACAGGGAGTGGCTGGTGTGCCATGCATAAGCATTTTTGCTTTGAATGGATAAGCACATCCGTTCTTTGGTAATTGTGCCATTATACTATTTCTCGCATTTCTATTCCTAAGTATTTTGCTATCACGGTGTAAATGTCAGAATATACAGGTGAATGAATACTGCTATTGAAATATAACTCTTTTAACGCTAGACTCATAGTGTTGTAGTTATAAAACTGTTGTAAAGCATGCCAGTGTCCTACCACTATATTTCTGTCTGCGGTGGCATATATTATGTTGCTCGCATTTATGGGAGATGATTTGACTCCATCTCCTCCTACTGAATCTTTGCCTGACATACCAGACAAACGCTTATTACTATTCTCTAGTAGCTCTTTTCCTATATCCCATAAATTAGGTATTTCATTTATACTAATCTGTTTGCTGTTTATAAGATATTGTACTGCTGTATTATGCTCAAATATAGGAACTGATCTAGATGCAGCCTGACATGAAAAGTTATACAATGAAAGTTGGGCATTTTCTCTAAAATATTCTATACTTTGTTTTTGTTGCAGTAATCCAATCGACCTAGCAAATTCACCATCTTTAAATAATACTTTGTTCATCCATCCTACTGCAATGCCACTATACTCCTTCACATGTGCTATGTGACTATTCATTCCGCCAACTAATTTAAATGTTGATGTTAATGTTGATAAATCTTCTTCTGTTATCAGGTCTTCGCAATACGCATATGCATCAACTCCAAAACAATTAATATTCCAACGAGAATCTATGAATTCGTCAAAGTTAACATTTTTGTATTCCTTCAGTGAAGAAACATCTCCATACATAACCAATTCATTAATCATTCCAAAAAGTTACCTTTCTTCTTATGTCTTTTCAACGCATCACGGATGTTAATACGATAGTACGCACCATCACGATTAAAACGCTCGGCGCCTTCAGTTGGTGGTATAGTCGCAATATGTATTGTATTGCTAGACTCTAATCCATAATGCTCGCATACTGCCATGTGTGAATCTTTGTATTTCTTAGGCATTGTGTCTGGCCCAAAGTTACGCATCAACTCATTAGCGATTGCTACATTAAGATGAATGCCATGGTTCCATTCTGTTTGAATGCCTAGTGAGCAATCGTCTGGTTCAATGTTAGTGAATACTATACCAGCGCGCCAGTTTCCGCAACTCAAGCCCTTGCCTGTACTAAATGCGACCATCTTGATACATGGGTGGTTCAGTTTGACTTCAATACCAAAGCATGTTCCAAACCAAGCACAATCTACGAAAACAGGAATGTCCAACTCGTTGCAGGTATTGATCATGCTTTTCCAACCGTCGTGTTTTCGTCCAGAACCCGAAAAAGGTACGCTAATAATAACAGCGTCACCTCGTTGTAATGGTGCTTCATCTATGTATCTATCTTCTGTCCAGTCTTCTAACATAGCATCACGATTGTAGGGATACTCGCCACGGAACATACGCAATCTGTATCCATTAGCCATACAATAGTAATGCCACCAATCAAGGGCTTGAGTGGTGCCTAGACTCACATAACGATAGGGGAAAGAGTCTAGGTTGCGGAATTGGTTTAGCTTACTACTAGCAATCCATTGTGGGTATAACTCTAAGAATGTTTCAGCCTCTTTATCAACAGTTGATTCGTTGATATTATTAAAGAAGTTTTCTTTAAGATGGTCAATAAATGGCTGATTCCATACTGAGTTGCCAGTAGTGCCGAAGTCTTTGTTATTTGGATTGAACATAATTTTTAATCTCTGGTATATATTGTAACGTATTTGTGCCACGAAGTCTATCTAAATCTCGTGTGTATTGTAAGAACCAACGCCAATTACGCTCTTGGTCATCAGGCGTTGCTGTTTGCTCCAGACCACGTACAATGTCATCTATGCCTGTCTGATATGTAAACTCGTGCTCGTGATGTGAGCCTGCTGGCCATGTTGTTTCAACTGGAATAGATTTTATTTTTTCCAATGCTAACTCTTTTAACTCTTGAGGCATGAAAGCCACATTCAGATAACTTGGCTGAACAACAACATTACTCATACTTATGCTGGCACGATGTAGATGTTTCTCAGCAAACCATGTCCATATCTTATCCAACTCAAACACGGTGGTGCTCATCACAGCAACAGCAAATACCATTTCTAGATTAGGCACTTCATAGAACTTTTCAATGTTTGCTTCTAAATCTGCCCACGTATATGGACCACCGCGGACAATACTATATAGCTCTTCAGTAGCTTCTATGCTTATCAACAACTCTATGTGCTTGAAATGACTAAACAAGTCCATGAACTCATCTTTGAATACCGTAGCGTTTGTGCTAATGTCAAGCATGATGTTCTTGGCTAGGTCTTGGTCAACAAACCATTGAAGTAACTCTATACACTTTTCGTCATATAATGGCTCACCACCTCGTAGAGCAACCCACTGCAAATTACGAAAAATACGAGGGTCGTCAAACAAGTTATCCATGAATGAAGCATCCGCTCCGTGATAACCAATTTGCTCTTCTTGCCAATACTCTGGCATTTCACGATTAAGTTTCTTACCATCTTTAGTCCATCCTGTACTCACAAACGGACGGCAATGTATACACGCCAAGTTACACTTATTAGATAGTGTAAAGTCTAAGTAACGAATATCTGGGATACTGTCTACATCTAGGTCAACACTTGCTTCACGAACATCTGTGTCTAGTTTATCCCAGAAATACATACGACGGCTTCTGCCGTTCTTTTCTTTTTTAGCACAAGTCTTGCAACTGTCTGGAATAATACGTGCTCTATGTGCTTCTCTTAATGCCCGATAAGGTTCAGACTTCAGTATCTTGCTAAGTGGCTTTTTAGTTATGTTACCAAACGTATCACCTTGGTAAATAATGTCGGGTATTACTTTGCCACCCCATTTAATGGTAAGGGCATGCCATGGTGCTAGACATGTCGGCAACTCTTCTCGGTCTAAGTATGGATTTCTATATCGGGTCATCGTTTACACTGTACTCCGCATTCTTTTTTGCATATTATTAATTTCGCTGATTCAACTTGGTCTTCTAATGTGGTTGTCCACCACTCACTTGTAAGTATATCCCGCAATGAGTTAATCTTTACATTTGAATGTTTTAATAAATTTGGGTTATGAGTAATAAAATCTATTTCGTCTTTATAAAATTCTTTATCATCTATATCTATGTCATATGTAATAGCTGATGGCGCAGTATGACAACATGGCCAGACATTGCCCCAAGCATCTATTTGTATACCGCCTTCAACATACCATTCACACTGAGAATCTACAGCAGGCAAGTCTGGCATAGACGGTATTTTTACAATAGAAGCTAATTGATTAGGACTGGCGGATATTTCGTCAACATAATCATCATATACAACATTGTCAGTTGTTATTTCATAACTTGAATCATCCAATGTTACGTTCATATATTTAGTATGACTTTTTCTAGTCAAAAATCTGCGACAGCCATACTCTTTTGCCAAATGTCTTGCTTCGTCTATTTGATGACGATTATGGTCAAATATGGTCATCATCCATCTAGCAGAACCGCCGCCTGATATAAATGCTCGCATGTTTTCTATAACACGCTCATAACTTGTTGCAACTCTGTATAATGAATGTGTGTCTGCTAACCCATCAATTGCAAAAATCATAGAATGCGGATAAGGTGCCATTGTTTCACCTAATTTCTTCCACCATTCGGTTGTCCTTGGTCCTCCATTAGTATGCATATTGATACATACATGTGGAAAATGCACATAGAACTCATTTATCATTGGAACTAAATCTGGATGCATTGATGGGTCACCAAATGAACCATTAAACACAATCTCCGTTAAATTGGGAAATTGTCTGAATCCAGTGTCATCTTGACATAGGTTGTACCATTCTTTACTGGAAAAATGCTCAAGAGTAAGATACTTGTTTCTATCAAGGTCATCAGTCCGGACACAACCAGGACATTTTGCATTACAATGTGATGTTATATCTAATTGAATCCTGCGTATTCTATTAATCCAATCCATTATTTTATACCACACTTATGAGCACATATTTCCCATCTTTTGTGTTTGATGGCATCATCAATTTCAATACTGAAGTATGGACCTTCTAGTATTTCCTGAAGTGAGTTATTACTTAAATTATTAGACATGAATCCGTAGTTTGTCCAACAATCTGTGATTGGTTTAGTCTTTATCTGAGTCTCACCGCTAACATGACAACAAGGCCAGACGTAGCCCCATGGGTCAATTTGTATATGTCGTTGTTTATACCAAATACAACCATGCTCTACATACTCATTAAATTTTACATCCATGTTAGATTCGTAAAACATTGTTGTTTCAAATAAATCATCGCGCTCATCATAACAAGTTGTGGTACATCTTGCCGCGCCTGCTGGGTCATATACAGTACGAGTATAACTCTTTCTACTTCTAAATGAAGTAAATCCGTATTCTTCCGCAAGCATCTTGGCTTGGTGAATTTCATCAACATTGTGGTCAAATACGGTCATAACCCATTGTGCATTACCACCACCATCAATGAATGCTAGTGCATTTTCTATGACACGGTCATAATCAACATCAACACGATATTTTTCATTTGACTCCCGTGTTGTGCCATCTATACCAAACTTTACAAAGTGACTCTTGTACGTGCTTAACACACTACCCAATGAGTGCCAAAACTCAGTGTTTCTCATGCCACCATTGGTATCAATTATAACACGAATATCAGGGAATGTCTGCACAGGATATTGCAACATTTCTACAATATCTTTATGCATCATACTATCACCCCAGTTTCCATTTAATACCAAGGTGTCTATCTGTGCTTCAACTAGGTCTTCAGTCCATAGTCTTTTCCACACATGTTTGTCAAAGTGAACCAATGACATATTTTTGTTTTTATGTTCTGTTCGGCGACAACTATGACAACCAGCATTACAATAACTGCTAATGTCAATGTCCAGTTGTCTTATTGTGTCCCACCAGTTCATTTATGTTGATAACCTGTCCATGAACAAATATTGTTCCCATTCAACTAATGCGTCCGCATCAAAATATGCGTATACTGATATTGTCTTCTTAGAAGATTGGTCATTGAATGTTTCTTCTATTGTTACATTTGTTGTAAGTGTTTTTGCTTTTGTCACATGCTCATGCCTTAATGCTTCTATCAGCATTAATCCACCTTGCTCTCTATATGATTCTTGCGCAGATAAATTGACAAGATCCCAGTATGACACCGTATGTTGGTGAACTAGGACCTTAGTTACATTCACTTTATGTAATCCTCGCAATCGCCTTCACGCTGTACATCACTCGTTAGACAGTGAATGCCACCATCCCAGAAGTATTGATGCCTGAAACGCCAGTGAATTACTGTGATACCTAACTTCTCTAACTGTGCTTCAACTACAGCATTCTTACCAGTCATAATAACAGTTTTTTCATCAATACTCAAGCAGTTTACATCAAATACCGATTCGTCTGCATAACCAATCCAATGTGATAACCACTTGCTTACATACTCTTGATGGAATCTACGCTTACGAGTATTCAAGAAATCTTCTGGCATATCGTGGTCATCTTCTACCTCAATAATGTGCCAGTTACGCATTTCTTCTGGTACCCAATTCTTATTCCAAGTCATTAGAACACCTGGCGCAAGTAACGCAATCTTACCGTCAATGTGACCACCTACTGGAATGTCTAAGAATCGTGTGCCAGGATAACGAGTGCTAATCTCACGCTTCATCCATTCTTTACCTAACAGTGTGCCTTTGCCACGCTTGTTGTCTTCTTCATAAGCAGCACTAAACAATACAGTGTTACCACACTTAATCATATTAGCCGCATGGTACATAACTCGGCCTTTCTCAGAAAAGTAGTCGTACTTCTTGCCACTCTCTACCATGACTGAAGGCATACTAACCCAATCAGCACCGTGTTGGAACCACTTACTTACATGGTCGTAGTATGCTAGATTTTCATAGTATCGGTTATCACTACCTGTGAATGTCTCAAAGATAGTGTGACCATATGGCATCAATGTATCACGAGGCATGAGAGGATGGTTAGGGAATCCACAATGCATCCATGGTAGTTGCACTTGCTCTTCGCCAGTGATAGTGAAGATATTTTTAGGACGTACAACTTCAACACCCAAGTCTGTTAGAATTTTCTCTAGAACTTGAATATCTTCTGCTGTCTCTTCAAATATTTGGCGCATTACGGTTCGTGTTTCTTCGTCTTTGTGCCAATCAAATGTTTCTGGTGGGAATGGTGCGCCAAGCACTACTCGTTTGAGTGGTTGAAACTCACTCCAGGCGTTTACTGGTTTCATAATATTCTCTTATTTAAAATTCTGTATTCTGTCTTTAAGACATAACTCTGGATTCAATAGATTGTGTTTAGGTATGTCTGCTTCATAACATTGTAACTTACTGCCAAAGATAATCTGGTGTGTAATCCACTGTGCGTTAAACATCCATATATCACCTGGGTCAAATGTTATGTAATGTAACGGATGGTGAAACTGGTCCCATCGTTCTTCGTTCCATACACAGCGATTACGCATCTCGGTAATAAATCGGTGTGTGTCAGACTTGTCTAACTCGTCGAGATTAAACTTGTCGTAGTACTGTGTATACATTTGCTCTAGGTCTGGTCCAAATGTTAACACACGAGGGCGCTTCTTGTCAAGTTGTACAAACATACGAATCTGCTGGTCTTCACCTGTGTGGCTTTCTGTAAGCTCGTCCAAGTGTAGTTTGTTTTCTACCAGCATATTGTACCGGTGGCTCAAACATCGCTCCTGCGCGTCCTTGTAGCGTGGAAACAGTGTATTAAAGAACTCGTCCCAACCTTTGTTAGCCTCTTTGTGCTTTTTAGTGAATTCGTCTATTTGCTCTTCAGACCATCCACGCTCCGTACGCATTCTCTCACGCTTTTTAATGTGACTATTGTACCAGGGCATAATCCACTTGTTGCCTTCAATGACCCAATCATCAAGGTCATCGTAATAATCATAGTCAAGATTATGTATAGTAAGGCCTTTAATAACAACAGGCCAACCACTCTCAAAGGCATGATATAGTTCCTCCGTATCAGCTATTTCATTGATATCAGAAACATGGAACATATGTACTTTGAAGTCATCTTTTGCTACGCTATCGTATGCTATACGGGTCATAGGTCATCCTTGATTCGTTGAAACTCTGGGCATACATCATGTACACTAACATTACGCCACTTGTCGTATGTTTCTGTTACTTTAACATACATACGCATTTCATTGGCATCATATTGGTGCTCTGGGTCTTTGCCAAAGTTTATGATATCCATTAGATGTTCCTCGTAGTCCTCGTAAAGTCTAGAATCCTTAATCTCATTGAGGAAATCTAATATTTGTTGCTCTTGCTCATCACGCATCCACTGTGGTGAATACGCCATAGAATAGTATCGTGGTTCTACTAACTGATTGGTACTAATACCAATACCACGGTAGTTATTCTCAATAATATAATCGTGTAGTTTGCGCCATAGTGGTACCATGTGTAGTGCGTTTGTGATTGTATTCACAGTTGACACACGAACACGGATACGCTTTCCTTTCGGTGTATTAGCAAAGTCTACAAGTTTAGTAAACTTGTCCCACACGCTGTCCCAGTTGCTTGGAGGGCGTAGATAGTCGTTCATTGCGCCTTCACCTTCCAGTGAACAGTTTACAATGACTCGCTCAAACTTACTAAGTTGCTCTAGCCACTTGTCCTGCATATTGGTAATGTTCGTAAAGAAACTTAATTCAATATGCTCCGCATGACCAGTTTCAGTTGCTATGTCAAG
>Ga0102948_1000038_pt1 | contig 44403 bp, 41 predicted proteins | sample SalPonA_A_H2O_MG_FD_78211 | JGI IMG/M metagenome (GOLD analysis project Ga0102948, IMG submission 78211) | Water microbial communities from South San Francisco under conditions of wetland restoration - Salt Pond MetaG R2A_A_H2O_MG | ecosystem: Environmental > Aquatic > Non-marine Saline and... | reverse complement strand
CCCAATGTATTTGTGGCAGGTAAAGACCCCACTTCTGTTAGCTGTGTGGACTTGAATACTTTACCATCGGATTGGCGGCGTATCTCAAACGTCGGATTTCCAGCCATGTCAGGCTTTCCAATCGTCATGGAATAGTCACTTGTCGTCAATTCAGATGAGTCATAGAAGGACATTTGCGCCGATGTGTTTGACGCTTGATTGTTTGTATTTACGAGCACTTTTCCAGAAGACATTTCATTAAATATGTTTGATCCACGATTACCATTGATATCAACGCCACTTCTGTTCTGGTCATTAATAGTATTAGCAAAAACTATCGCCAAACGACCTATCTCGCTTCTCGCTTGTCCAAGCACGTTGTCACGGTAATCAATTAAACCTGAAACCTCACCACCGTATATCTGATCAGTAATATCAGTACTTACACCTTTAGGACTGTCTAGGAAAATAAGTGGCTTGTTAGGGTCATTTGAGCCTGGCAGCATTTTCATTGTGTTCGCTGTTGAACCGATAACCAATGGCTGACCCTGACCTACGAAGACTTCATAGTTATTATCTGAGTTCTGAACAACACTGATTCCTATCATGCTCGATAATTCTTTAACCAAAAGATCTCTTTCATCAAGCATTTCAAAGGCTGTTTGACCCATTTTCTCTTGATACTCAATCTTGTAGTTGAAATCAGCAATACTGATAGCAAGCTGGTTTATATTTGCAATCGAAGAGTTAAGTTCTGACAAAATAAGATCATTCTGATCCTGCATCTTGGCATCAATTGTATTAAACGTTTTTGCCACTACATCTGATTCAGATAAAAATAGTTGACGAGCAGACATAAGCATTGGCTCATCTGCTACTTGATGCATAGCCGAAAAAAACTGATCAAGTTTTGTAGATATGTTGTTAGACATCGAACCTACAATGCTATCAAGGAATTGCATTTTTTCAGTGACCGTTTGGTCATTTGAAAGTGATGACATATCCTTCCATACTTGCTGTACCATAAACTGATCAGTCATACGTCTTACGTCTGTATTGACTCCAGTTCTGGGTACTCCTTGCTCACTTAAAACAGTAACATTACGGCTGTAACCTTCGCTGTTTACGTTAGCTATGTTGCGACCAACATTTGCAAGTGCTCTTTGATTAGCATTTAGTGCGTTAGTGCCTAAACTTAATAAAGAAGACGACATTTTTATATTACCCCTGAGCTTTTAGCTCATTATTATTTTTATTAAAATACTTTTAAATATTTATTCCTTTTTATAATGCATTATTACATTAATTTGAAAATTATATACTAAATAGCAAGAATTAAAAGATAAATCTATCAAATAGATGCTTGCATTATATTATTTATTTTTTCTGCATACTTCGGATCTGTTGCATAACCTGCTTTCTGCAACTCTTCTAAATATCTAATTGGATCACTTGCTACTTTAACAGCTTCTTTATATCTAGGAGCACTTTCTATTAACTTAACATAGTCTTCAAAGCTCTCCTCGTACCCTTCGTAGGCTCTAAAGCTTGCCTTTTCTTTCATCTTCAAGCCTTCACGGTACTCAGTCGTTGTTATAGTAACTTTATCTCCACTCCAATTATTCGCTTTAATATTAAATAAATTGAAACTTGATTTATCACCTTCCGAACTAATGCTTTTACCCCAGCCCGTTTCAAGCGCTGCCTGAGCAACCAACACTTTAGGATCAACTCCTAATTTTTCAGCATACTTCTTAGCCTTCGGAAGCAAGAACTCAACAAATTCCTCGGGTGTGTTAAATGTTTTAGGAAGATGGGAGATAGACCCTGTAGACGAAGTAGAATCCACTACAACAGAATCATTAAAAGCTTTATCCTGTAAAATACCATCATCTCTTTTAGCATTGATTGCTCCCAATATAGGAGAAGCATTAACAATACTATCAACACGGTTGTATGACTGTTTTGCAACTTTTCTAGCAGCCAAATTAAGAACTAGCTCATTAACAGTTCTGCCGCTTTGTATTTGTTTTCCAATATCCTCTTCACTATCAGGCATTTTTAACGCATTTGATATGGATTTAGAATCAATTTTATTACCACTCAACTGTCTTACAATGATGTCGCTTAAACCGATACCATTCTCTTTTGTGAGTGCCATAGACATTTGTTGATCATACATACCTTGATAAAACTTAACATCAGAAGAGCTGAACGGACTGTCTTCATCAGCGAAGCTATCTCCCGCACTTCTCATTGATTCCAACATCATGTTAAGGAATATTTGCTCAAACTGTTTAGCAACCTCTTTAAGAGCGCCATCTTGGTCTTTAATAGCTTTTGACTTCAATTTTTGGAGACTATCAAAGTCTCCATAATTTTGAGAGATTTCTTGAGAACTTGGAGTGGAAATCATTTAAATCACCATTAGCTCTGCTTTTAAAGCACCAGCTTGTTTTAAAGCTTCTAAGATAGCCATTAAGTCACCAGGAGCAGCGCCGACTTGATTCACTGAATCAACGATATCTTTAAGTGTAGCGCCAGGAGAGAACTCAAACATGCGTCCAGAACCCTCTTCAACTTCTATTCCTGATCTTGGTGTTATGACAGGTGCACTCTCTCCGTTAGCGTTAACATCCTGTGCTTCAGTAATTGTTACTGAAATTCCGCCATGTGTAATAGCTACAGGAGAAACACGTACATTTTCACCAATTATGATTGTTCCTGTTCTTGAATTTATGATCACTTTTGCGGTTTCTTTTGCAGGAGTAAACTCAAGGTTTTCCAACACAGACAGGTATGCAACTCTCTGATCGCTATCAGTGGGTGCCACAACCGCTATAGAGGCCGAATCAAGTGCCTTTGCTGTATCAGGACCCAAGAATTCATTAATACCTTCAGCAACTCTTCTAGCGGTTGTGAAGTCTGGGTTGTGCAAGTTGAACACAATTTTGTTTCCGTCCATAAAGGCGTTAGGAGCGGCAGCCTCAACCATCGCTCCATTAGGTATTCTACCTACACTTGGTACATTGAGTGCGATTCTAGAACCGTCATTACCTTCCGCACCAAACCCTGAAACAACTAAGTTTCCTTGAGCAACAGCATAGATTTCCCCGTCAACACCTTTTAGAGGAGACATCAATAAACTTCCACCTCTTAGGCTTTTGGAATCTCCAATTGCATTAACCGTTACATCAATCATTTGTCCAGGCTTTGCAAACGGTGGCAAATTCGCATGAATCGCTACCGCTGCAATGTTTTTAGACTTTGGATCAACACCTGGTGGCAAGACAATTCCAAAATTATTCAACATATTCTTAAATGTTGAAGAGGTAAATTTGGTCTTATCACCTGTTCCGTCAAGACCTACTACTAATCCGTAACCAATAAGTTGGTTTTCTCTCACACCTGTCACAGACACGATATCTTTTAATCGCTCTGCGTGTGCTTCAAAAGTAAATAGCGGTGCTGATAGTGCGGCTAAAAGTAACAATGTTTTCTTTATTTTCATACTTTAAACACCTTAAATTGGGAACAATGGACTGATAAAGAATTTGGATAACCAACCTATACCGCCCGTATCATGTAGACTTCCTTTACCACTGTAAGAAATACGTGCATCTGCAATCTTATTAGAACTTATTTCATTTTCTGGGCTAATATCATCCGATCTAATAATGCCACTAATTCTAATGTATTCTTCGCCTTGGTTGAGGGTGAGCCATTTTTCTCCTCGGACATAGAGTGTTCCATTGCCTCTAACTTCATGCACCATCACAGAGATGTTACCTTTAAGGCTATTGCTCATATCACTTGATGCATCACCTGAAAAGCTATTGCTACCTGAGATGTTAACGTCCAATGGTTTTCCGAGTATTTTAATTGGATTTCCGCCAGCCCAAGTACCTCCCTGAACTCCTGTATAATTACTTTTATCTAGAGTTGTTGAGTTACTTTTAGAACTAGACGTTTTCTCTTCTAAAACTACAGTAATTACGTCACCTACACGACTTGCACGTTTGTCACCGTATAGATTCATTGCTGTTGCATTGTTAAAAAGAGAACCTGCTGTGTTTTTCTGCGTTACTTCAACAGGAGCAGGTGGTGGCGGCACAAATGGAGCTTCTCCTTGCTTTGGTGCCGTCTGAAAGCAACCTGTCAGGAGCAAAGTGCTCGCTGACAGTGCCAGTAGAGATAATGTCTTCCTATACATTTAAGCTCTCTCAGTTATTAAATTTGCTGCGTTACAAACGACAGCATTTGATCAGCTGTAGAAATTACCTTTGAATTGATTTCGTATGCTCTTTGAGTCGTAATCATTTCAACCAATTCTTCAACCGCATTGACGTTAGAACCTTCTAGCATTCCTTGCTGTAGAATACCGTTACTATCCAAACCAGGAACACCGATAACTGGAGCCCCACTGGATGCGGTTTCTAAGAAAAGATTCTGTCCAATTGCCATCAAACCTTGTGGGTTTGTGAAATCGGCAATTTCAATTACGCCAAGATTAACTGGGTTTGCGTCTTCAGCAACAATAGCGCTCACTGTTCCGTCGTTACCGATAGTTACACTGGTTACGTTATCAGGTAACACAATTTCAGGCTGCAATGGGAAGCCCTCAGAAGTTACCATTCTACCTTCAGCATCAATGCCGAATTCACCATTCCTTGTATACGCTGTCTGACCATCAGGTTTTAAAATTTGAAAGAAACCACGACCATTAATCGCAACATCAAAGGCTTGTTCAGTGACTTGTAAATCACCTTCAGTAAACATTTTTTGAGTGCCTACTGTTCTAACACCATTACCAACCTGCAAACCAGACGGTAACTGACTCTCCTCTGAAGAAGCAGCACCTGGTTGTCTACGAATCTGATAAAGAAGATCTTCAAAGACTGCTCTGTCTTTCTTAAAACCTACCGTTGAAACGTTTGCCAAGTTGTTTGAAATTACTTTCAAATTTGTATCCTGAGCTGACAGTCCTGTCCTTGCCACATGCAATGCACCGTGCATAATATTCTCCTTATTAACTCATTCTTAATATAGATGACCCGCTGGAAGATATTTCTTCAGCGGTTTTCATCATTTTAATTTGCATTTCAAACTGTTTAGAAAGACTTATTATTGATGTTAATTCATTGATAGCATTAACATTACTTGTTTCTAAATATCCAGACCGCAATCTAACATCTATGTTTTGATCTGCAATTAATCCATCATCTTTTACCATCATACCATTTAAACCTTTGAAAAACGATCCTTTTTCTAAAGTTACCAATTTAATTCTATCAATTACTGCGGGTTCCGTTGCAGGATCACCAATAGCGAAAACTGTTATTGTTCCATCATTAGCAACATTAACTTTGCTTGATGGTGGTAAAACAATAGGTGCTCCATTAGCACCCATTACTGGATTTCCGTTTGAAGTTACTAATTCACCCGTGCTCAACACTTGTAAGCTTCCACTACGGGTATAAGCTTCCTGACCTTCCTGGTCAAGAACCGCTATCCATCCTTCTCCATCTATAGCTACATCTAGGCTACGGTCAGTCTGGAACAATGTTCCAGACTCCGTATTTGTCCCTGGACGTTCACCCATCGAATAAACTCTAGATTCCAATCCTTCTCCAATGACACGCATTGAACGAGCTTGCTCTAAATCAGCTTTAAATCCTGTAGTATTAACATTAGCAAGGTTATTTGAATGCACTTGTTGTGCTTTCATATTTTCCCTCGCTCCTGTCATCGCTACGTAAAGAAATTTATCCATTTAGTGCTCCAATTAAATCTGCAATATAGTTTGTGTAATTGTATTAACGGTTTCTAGCGTTTTTGAATTCGCTTGGAAATTACGTTGACCTTCAATTAATTTAACTAACTCACTTGATAAATCGACATTTGATTGTTCAAGTGCAGCAGAAAGAAGTGAACCATTTAAAGCTGTTTGTGGCGGGTTAGTAATCGCCTGTCCTGAATCAACAGTTGCAATCCATTCTGTGTTCCCTGCTTGCTGCAACCCATCTTGGTTTGCAAAATTAGCAATAGTTAACATTCCGATTTTTAACTCTTGTCCATTGCTAAAAGATGCAATCATTTCGCCTGTCTCTGCGAATGCTACACCTGTTAAGTCACCCTTTGTTCTACCATCCTGTTCTACCGACTTAATGATAGATGGAGATGCAAATTGGCTTGAGCCTGAGAGATCTAGCTGAATACCTCTCAATTGATCTACATCTGAAGCTAAGATATCGTCCAACGGGTTAGCAGGATCTGCACCTAATATAGTGATAGGTGGAGCTATGCCATTCACAGAAACCGACTGACCATTTACCGATTCAAGTGTACCTGTTGTTGTTGAGAACTTAACCATTATCGGCCCCTCTTCCGTAAGAGTAACCTGTGGTGAACCTGGATCAATAGTTTTCCCTAGATCCAGTTGGTCCCTGTCATCCAAAAACGCATACATCCTGTAAGACGATAAGTAAGAGTTATCACCGTTGTAGATTTCAGCTACATCTGGGTTTCCATCTGCGTTAGCATCCGTAAATACCGTCCCTGCTAACTCTTGCACATTAAATGTGCCAGTAATTTCTCCTACTTCTGGCTTCCATGTAACATCGATATTGTAACCAGCTGGAGTTGCTGTGAACTCAATTGATTCAATATCTGGGTTTGATGAAATGATTTTGCTTTCATAAGCATTAATTGTTTCACCAACCTGTTCAATAGTTGCCGTGGCAGGAAATGTAATATTCACTCCGCCAAGATCAACTGTTGTTGCCGTTCCTAATTGATTCCCTGCAACCCCCGACGTAAAGTTCGCTGGGTCGAGAGAGAATCTTTGTACTTCACTCGCAGATCTTTCAGATAAATCACCTGTTAAAAGATTTGCACGAGGAGAAGCACCGAAATTAACCTTCATATCACCGTACTGACTAAACTCAGCATTGTTTTCAAAGTTAATTGTATCGTTGTTAAAATCATAATAAACAGTGTCAACATCCACACGAGGATCTTGAGCTGCCAAAATCAATTTAGAAGCATTATCCAAGTACACTCGACCTTTTGCAGGATCATAGGATGCCGCATCAAATTGAAGTGTTGTTGGTCCTGGAACTGCATCAAATGCTAGTCCCGACATATCCATCGCTTCACCTGTATACGTTGCTGGCGCAACCATCAAAGGCGTACCTGTCGCTGCATTTGTAGCACTAAAAGAAAACACTTCTTTATAGGGTCTTTGCTCAGCATAATAGAATCTAACAGAGTGCTCTTCACCCACGTTACTATATGTACCAACCGTCATAGAGTACGTGTAAGAATTTGCATCGTTTTTATTAAACTCACGATTCAAATCCATAGCATCAGCTTCAGAATCAATGTTAAATGCTAAATCAATAATCTCTGTTGCTTTAGGCTGATTTTCCCTTGGAGTAACCTGAAGATTTTGAATTGGCAGCATATTACCTAGAGGATCCAATCCGTACCCTCTCAAATATTTGCCGCTGTTATTACGAATGTAGCCTTCGTTGTCGAGTTCAAACGTACCTGCTCTTGTGTAAAAGAGCTTTCCCTCTGCATCTGCTACTTGAAAAAAACCACTGCCATTAATAGCAAGGTCCAAGCTATTGTTCGTGTATTCTAGTGTACCACCACTAAAATCCTGTGAAATGTCAGCCACCATTACCCCTGATCCAGGAATATTGGCAGAACCTGACCCTATAACAGCTTTTGTATATAAATCAGAGAACTCAGTCCTCTGTGTCTTGAAACCAACCGTGCTTGAGTTCGCAACGTTATTACCCGTTACGTTAAGCATGGTGGTAGCCGCCTTCAACCCAGTGATAGCGGTATTAAACCCAGCCATGTAGAAGCTCCTTAAAAATTAACCGATTTGACGTATATCTTCTAAGTTAAAACTACCCGAAGTAGTATTAACCTTGAGACCAATGCCATTCTGACCCAAAGTTACACTGTTCACGCCAACCCCTACATAAGTCGGGATAGACTTCCTTACATCACCATCGGTGCTGTAAACATTGAACGTGTAGGACCCCTCAGGAAACTGATCATTGCCCAAAGTTAATGGGTAATTACCTGCGATCAGGTTCCCCATATTACTTGTACTAACCAATTCCCCGTTCGAATCACGAATTTCAACCATTACATTATTTGTAGCGGTATCTAATTCCAGCATTGCTCTACCATCTTTTCCAGCTTCTACATAAACCTCATTGCCATTGATGAAGGCTGTTTTGCCTACCATCGCAGAAGCTTGTAACGCTGACTGACTCTGCATCAGTGACGTTTGCATATCTTCTACAGTTGCAGTGAGATTAGCGATTCCCTCAACTTGCGACATACTCGCAATTTGTTGCATAAAATCTGATGTGTCTGCTGGGTTTGTTGGATCCTGATTTTGAAGTTGTGCAATCATCAACTTCATAAACATTTGACTATCTTCTTCAGCTTGTGACTTAACTTTTGCTCCAGAATTATTTGCAGCATTAATTTTGTCAAAAACGTTATTAGAAGTATTAATATTAGCCATTTAAATACTCCTTTTACCGTCCTAATGTTAGAGTTTTCTGAAGCATTTGCTTAGCAGTGTTTAAAACTTCAGTATTGATCTGAAAAGATCTAGACGCTGAAATCATATCTGCCATTTCTTCAACAACATTAACATTCGGATAGTAAACATACCCATTTTCATCAGCCATTGGATGATTTGGTTCAAAAACCATTCTCAATGGCGCATCACTTTTAACGATTCCCTTAACCGTTACACCCTGTCCTGCCATTGATGATATATTACCATTTAGCATCTGTTCCTCAGAGGGCGCTTGGACTTGAAACACAGGTTTCAAAGCCTTGTAAGTTGTTCCTTCACTAGAGCTTACAGACTCAGCATTAGCCAAGTTACTTGATACAGTATTCAAACGTACTGTTTGAGCACTCATTGCACTTCCAGCGATATTAAAAACATTACTTAACGACATTATTATTCTCCTTTAATTGCCTTAGCCAAACCAGTAAATCTACTATTCAACAACTCAAAAGAACCCTGAAAACGAATTGCGTTATCAGTGTATTGAGCCATTTCAGTTTGTAAATCAACGGTATTTCCATCAATGGATGGCTGAAGCGTTTTTCTATAAACCAAATCTTCCCCCAATGAAGGTTCCAATAACTGGTTCATATGTCCATTACTTGTAACTGCCTGGTTAAGATTCATGTCGTCTACTTGACCAGACAGAACGGCAGAGAAATCAATATCTCTTGCCTTGTAATTAGGAGTGTCTGCATTAGCAATGTTATTCGCCAACACTTCAGCCCTTCTAGTTCTTAGAAGTAAAGCGTCGTCGTGTATTCCTAAAGCTCTGTCAAAATTAATTGGCATTATAAAACTTCCCTAATTATTTTTATTATGGATTGAATCGTACTATAAAACTAAAATAGATGTAAATACCTAATATATTATTTTTGATGTATATAAAATATTGGATTATTTAAATAAATCATTTTCTTTACTAAATAAGGGGAATATGAGAATATTTATAATATTAAAATAAATAAAGTAAAGGATTATGTTTAAAAGACTAACAGTTGGATTGGCTTCAATTATATTTTCTCTCCCCTCTTATTCTGGTGAAGATTATAAAGAAGAACTAGTCAATATAATTAAGGACTCCACCACTTCTCATATTCAGGATTTCTGGGGGGAAGGAATAACTGAAGTTTACCCCTCAAAAATAAATCCAAGGTTAAAAATTAATCCTTGTGAAAATATTAAAATTTATATTCCTGAAGTGATTAGAGGTTCAAGATTTCAAGTAGGCATAAGATGCTACGATGATGGTAACACTTGGAGTATTATCAACAATGTAAGATTCAAACATGAGATCCCAGTAGTGGTGTCCAACTCCGCTATTAAAAAAGGGAATCTTCTAACACATGAAAATGTTAAGTTAGACAATAGGGATATAACAAAACTTCATGGTAGATTTTATACAGATTTAAATGTAGTCTTAAATTCAAGAGCAAGAAAAAATATAAGGCATAATGACACTATTGATAATTATGATATTATATTTCTCAAGGATGTTGTTGAAGGCGATATAATAAATATACATTCATCAGCAAACAACTTAACCGTTGTTGCAAAAGGAAAAGCTTTATCTTCTGGTAACAAAGGTGAACAAATAAACATTGAGAACCTTAAGACTGGAAAAATAATTTACTGCGTTATTATTGATAGTGATAATGCAAAGGCAATCTAAAAGGAAAAATATGAGTACAGAAGTATACAAAAAGCTAAATGATTCAATAAAGGAAAGTTTAGTAGTATTAAATTCTTTATTCGACTCTATTATCAAAGAGCGTGAAGCTATTGAGCGTCAGGACATTGATTCTTTGATTGAAGCAACAAATGAGAAAAGCAAAATTTTTGATGAAACTCAGGTTGTTTTCAATAAAAGAGTCTCACTCTTTGATACACTCGGAGTTGAAAGAAATCAGACAGGGTTTACTAAATATATAAAAAGGCTTACACCACCACAGGAAAAAAGACTTTCTGAAGAATGGGATAAGCTAGTTGAGCTATTAGAAAAAACTCAACAAGAAATTAAAGTAAATCAAAAAATCATTCACAAGAGTAAAGAAAACAACTCTAAGGTGCTTGATATATTACAGGGCAAAAAACCAGAAAATGATCTATATGGTAAGACTGGAGAAAGAAAAAATATGCCCTATCAAACATCTATCATTAAGGCATAGTATGAAAGGAGCCTATAACTTAGGCTCCCAAATACCAAATTGATTTAATTTAGCCTTTTTCTGAGCATTTACGTAATCGTCATGCATCCATGAATTTTTACTAGACTCCTCCTCGTAGTATGCAAAACCTTTTTCTATAAGAGTTAAACCTAGATCACTGTTATTAATAAGTATATTACAAGATAGCAAATCTCCGTACCCTTCAATGTACTCATACCCATTACATGCATAACTTACATTTTTATCAGAATATTTATTCACCTCTCCGAATGCTCTTTCATTAAAAAGGTCTATAGAACCAGCTTCTCTCTTTGTCAGAGGTTTTACGCTAGCAATCTTAACTCTTACAACACTGCTATCCTCATACACATTATTTTCATTAGATACACTTGATAATTCTTTGTACATATCTGGATCTAGAATTCCCAACAGGATGATGTCAGTGTCTTCGGCGAACAAAAATCCATCCCCAAACACCTCTACAGCTTCTTTAACAACCACTTCATTGCCAGACTCACTTGCAAGTAGACTTTGTGGAAAAGCCATCAAAGATGATAAGAGTAGAATTTTTATTTTATTTAACATTTGTACCCCATAGAATATATTCAACATTTAGTATATGTGTTATAATACTACTTATTAATCAAGAAATTAAGCTTTAATATGAAAACATTACAAGGTCAATTAAAAAGAGAAATAAGTAAGAACGAATACGGTACTATTTTTTCACTTTTAATTACGAAAACTGATCATACCAATTTGAAACAAGGTGACAGCATCGTTGTAAAAACTAACGGTGAATTTGATTATGTAGACGGCTTAGATGTTTCATGTCAAGGCGCATACATTGAAGATAAAAAATATGGCACTCAGTTTTCTGCCAAGTCGATTTCAATTATTGAAGTTTCAAACAATTTAATTAATTTAGAACGATTAAATTTCTTTAAAAAGAACAATAGACTTATAGTTCGTGAAATTTTTAAAAAATATGGGGATCAAATCTTAAACCAAGATGATGTATTGAAAAATATATCCTCAGAATTTAATTTAAAACCATTAGAAGCAAGCTCCATTAAGAGAAATATTGGCAAACTAACGACAGTCATGAAGGCTGCCCCTGGACTATTTTATGGTAAACATGATGCAAAGAAAATATTAGTTTTAAATAACATTCTAGATAAATTTGGTCATACTGTATCAAGGGTTATTAACACCAATCCCTATCTTTTGTCTAAAATTGAAGGTGTTACTTTTAAACAAGTTGATAACATAGTTAGCAACTCAACTCTTCAAATCAATAAGTCACAAAAAGCTAAGGCGCTTTTAGATTTTATTTTTTCTAATCAAGAGAAAAAGGGTAATACAGCAGTTACATTTGAATCACTTTTTAAATCATTCATCAAAAATATGCCTGAAGTGTCTATTGATGATGTTGAAAGACTCGTTGATTACTATTCAAAAAATGGTTATTTGCATTCAACAACGTCTAAGGATGAAGTTGTTGTTTCAACAAATGAAAACCGTGAGTTTTCAAAAAGCATTGCTAAAGACCTTAAAAGACTCAGCGAGTCTAATGGAAGCTTTAGAAAAATACCTTATGCCTCAAGATCAGAGCTTAATGAAGGTCAAAATAATGCAGTAAGAAAGTGTATCAACAACAAGGTCTCTATACTTACTGGAGGCCCTGGCACAGGCAAAACCACCACCCTTAAGACCATCTTGTCAGCGATTACAGAAAAGAACCCTGATATGGTCGTTAAGTTATGTGCTCCAACAGGAAAAGCCGCTATTAGAATGGAGGAATCAACTGGTTACGAGGCTTCAACAATACATAGTCTTTTGAAATCTGATTCTGATTCAAATTTTGAACACAATCATCAAAATCAACTTGATGCTGACTTAATTGTTGTAGATGAAAGTTCGATGATGGGCGAGTACCTTACCTCTAAGTTTTTATCATCTATTAAAGATACTGCTCGTGTTATTTTCATTGGGGATCCAGAACAATTACCTTCTGTAGAAGGTGGAGATGTTCTTAACGACATGATTAAATCGAATAGAATTCCCACTGCTAAACTAACTGAGGTAATGAGGCAATCGTCTGAAAGCGGAAAGACTTCTGAAATCATAACCTTTTCTCAATCTATAATTGATAAAACAAAAAGACATTCTATTGATCTTAATACATATAAAAATAATGAAGTGACATGGATAGACACTTGTAGGCCAAGCGAAGATAAAGCTGATAAAGACAAAAAAACAATAGATATACTTAACAAAGTATTAGTTAAATTAATTGATGGTTTAAAAGTATCTCCAGATGAAATTCAAATTTTGACTCCAAGAAAAGGAACTTCTCTTGGTGTAGATAATATAAATAAACTCATGAGGGATCACTTCAACCCAGATGTTAACTCAAAGTATTCAGTTCAGCGATACGGTAAAGAATACTTTGTAAACGATAGAGTTATTTTTACAAAAAACGACTACAAACTTGGTGTAAGTAATGGTGATATAGGCACCATTGATTACATTGATATGAAGAATTATACGGCTAAAATACGTTTACAGAGAGGCATTGAAAAGGAGTCTATTGAAATCAATCATTCAGACTTCGACATGATTGATTTAGCCTATGCTAAAACTGTTCATAAATCTCAAGGATCAGAATACAAATATGTTATCTTGCCTATAATGGAAGAGCACAAAGGAATGCTTTACCCAGAAGCAATTTATACTGCCGTAACACGAGCAAAGGAAAAATGTATTTTATTGGGCGAAAAAAGCACATTTTCTAGTGCGATGAAAAGTAGTGACAATTTCAAACGTACAACTATTTTAGCCTATGAAATTGCGAAGGAATTTAAGAAACAAGAGTATTCTTCAACATTTGAAAGAAGTAATGTAAAATAAAAAAAAGCCCTCTCGGGCTTTTTACATATAAAATCAACCTACACTGTCAAAATAAACATAACTCATGTAGGCAATGAAGAATATAAACAGGGTAGCACCTTGTACACGATTTATAGCCTCAAAGCTTGTATTACCACTCTCCCCTCTATCATTAGCGTTTAAGCGTCGCCCACAGTAAACAAGCAATAGAGTTGTTAAGCCCAGAACGACTATAAAGTCTCTCATAATCGCAACGCTTGGAACCTCTCCAGGAGCTATAAGACCTGGGATAGCAATAACAACCAATGTGTTAAACATGTTCGATCCTATTATATTCCCAAATGCCAAATCATGTTGCTTCTTCATTGCTGCAACAATACTTGCGGTTAGCTCTGGGAGGCTTGTTCCCACCGCAACGATGGTAAGACCTATAACAAGGTCACTCATCCCCATTGCCTTAGCAAAGCCTGTTGCGCCCATTACAAGCAGTTTAGAGCCTGCAAAAAGAATAAACATGCCAATAAAAGTCCAGAATACAGACATCTTCAAAGACAATGTGTCAGGTATCTCAATTCCTTCCCTCTCTAAAATTTCTGGATCATTTTCTTCAATAACTGACCTCGGTGTCATTTTCACCAATAAGTATAGAGAAAATATCATACACGTTGATATAAGAGTTCCGTCATATATTGATATGTCAAAATCAAGCAACAAATAGAAAGTTATTATTGAAAATATAAACAATAGTGGCAATTGAACTTTAACAATGTTTCTATCTACAATTATTGGTGAAACGATAGCTGTTAATCCCAAGACAAGAGCAATATTAGAAACATTTGATCCCAAAGCATTACCAAACGCCAATCCTGTATTCCCTTCTAATGACGCCATTGCGGACACAATCATTTCAGGAGCAGATGTACCTACTCCAACAACTAAAAATCCTATAAAAAACAAAGGGACTTTTATGTGCCTAGCGATATTTGATGCTCCAAGAACGAATTTATCAGCTGACCATACTAAAAGGAAAAGACCAATTGCTATAAAAAAAGCGTCCATTAACATATATACATATCCTTAAAACAGCCAATTTGCTGATGACACAATAGCGGCTAATATTACTGCTATCAATGCTTGTTTTTTATATTTGTTAATAGTTGCTTCAATTTCTGATATAACCCTGTTTTGTCTTTTAATCTTTCTGATTAATTTAATCTTTTTAACTGTTAAATCATCAAGTTGCTCAGACATCTCAAATTGAGATTTTAACAAAATTCGATGTTTGAACTTCAACTGTTCATACTTTTCTTTGGCGATTTCAAGATAGTTTCTATATCTTTCTACATCACTCTCTAAGCCCTCAACACGCTCAACAGAAGTCAGGGATATTCTGGCTTCAATTTTACTAACTTCTTCTTTATGAGCCATCTGCAATTTATTTAATTTGTTTTGATATTCAGCAGCTGCTTCTTGCCGACTTGAAATTTCATCAGAAATTTTATTATGCAAATTGTAAATAGTTTCATTTTGGTCATTTACATAATCAACCATTCTTTTTTCATAGTCAGACTTGATGGCCTCTATTTTTTCATTGTATCTATTTTCAAGATCGGCTTTTTCTTTTTTCAACGCATCAACTTTTGCTTCACCATTCTCTTTTAAAATAGCTAAATCAGTTAAAGCCTGACTCTTAATAGTTTCGTTGGTTACAATAGCTGACTTAAGCTTTTCTTCATAATTTGAAATTTCGGATCTTAGCTCTCCCATCATCTCATTATTTTTAGATTTTTCTTCTTCGTATTCTTTGATTTTTTCATCATAAGATTTTAAATCAGACTCTAAAGCAGAAAGTTGAGCTTCATATTTCTCTATTCTATTTCTGAATGATATATTTTCCTTTTCAAGCTCTTCGTACTTAGAAATCTCAATATAAGAACCTGTTTCATATTTTTCTTTTAAATCAACTACTTCACCCTCTAAAGCCTCAATTCTATTCTGGAATTCCTCTTTTAGTGTCTTGATATGAAGTTCATGTTCAGTTTTTAACTTTTCTATTTGATCTTCGTATTCTTTTCTTACTGCAATCAACTCTAACTTATGTTCAGCTTTTAATTTCTCTATTTTTTGAATAGATTCTTGACGAATAAGTTCTTTTTCAGCTTCTGACTCAACTTTAAGAGCCTCGATGCGTTTTTCAGCGTCAGCAAGAAGCCTTCTTTCTTGTTCGGCGATGCTAACTTCATGGTTTGATGACATATCATCAATTTGAAGCTCTAAGTTAGATATCTGCTCTTGATACTCTTTTGAAATCGCCTTTTCATAATCTATATCTCTTAATAGATTTCCTACTCTTGACTCCAAGGCTTCTAAACGTGCTTTACTTCGTGTCTTAGCAGCCTCAACAGATTCAGATTTTATTTCTGTTAGACTTCTATTGAATTCTTGAGCATTAGTTGGTTTTCTACCAATCTTTTTAACTACACTATTATAATCTCTTAATAGTGTTTCAGCGTCGTTTGCAACAACACCAATTTCCTTAGATATTCTAAAAGCCATCACATTCTCAACCCAGTTATCCCATGATTGAGACATCCCACAGTTTTCAAATGAACCTGTTATGAATTCACGAATTTTAGTATGCCCAAGGTCATAAGCTGGACATTGTCTTGGTATTTTTAATTCTGGGGAATCGAGTCTATCAAATATGGAGAGCCCCAGAAGGGACAGGGTTTCCTGAGTGAGCTGATCCCAGCTTAGCGACGGATGGTTTATAACCGCAAAATACTTTTCTTCACTAGCAGTATTGTCTTGGTATGTTCTACTTAAGTCCTTGGCAGACATTAGCTTCTCCTTTATTTTTCTTATATCTATGGGATGATAAATAAATTATAAATATTTTGCAATTTATATCTTTTTAAAATAATTAAAATGCCATATTTTATTGACTTTTTTGATTAAATCAGTATACTTAATATATATTAATTAGGAAGAAGTTATGAAACACATTAATGAGCCATTAACAGTATTGAAAGAAGTTTACGGATACGATTCTTTCAGACCTTTACAGGATGTCGTAATTGATAGCATCCTTGAGTCAAAAGATACTGTCGCCATTTTTAAAACTTCTGGTGGCAAATCTTTGTGTTACCAAATCCCAGCACTCTGCGTAGAGGGTACTGCAATCGTAATTAGCCCTCTCATCTCTTTGATGAAAGATCAGGTTGATACATTGGAAGAGCTTGGTGTTCCAGCTGCATATGTAAACTCTACGCAAACATTTGAAGAGCGTAATGCCATCCTATCTAATTATGCCCGAGGTGAGTACAAGCTTTTTTACGTATCACCAGAGCGTCTCTCTGAAGACTTTTTTGCTTTGTCTCAGAATGTTAACGTTTCTTTTCTAGCGGTTGACGAGGCTCACTGTGTATCAATGTACGGCCACGACTTCCGCCCATCCTACACAAAAATTGGTTCTTTTTTCGATGCACTTGCAGACTCTCGTGGGAAATCAATTCCTCGCATTGCTTTGACGGCAACAGCACCTGAAGACGTCCGAGATGACATCAAGAATCTTCTTGGAATGAAAGATGTGCAGGAGTTCCTTGGTTCTTTTGAGCGTGAAAACATTGATTTCATTGTTCGACACACAGAAGATAAAACTCAAGCGACTGAAGAAATTATTCGTCAGTTCTCTTCTGAACCGATCATCATTTACTGTGCGACTGTTAAATCAGTAGATGCGCTATACAGCCGTTTGATCAAAGATAATTACCCAGTAGCACGATACCATGGTCAGCTAACAGCTGTTGAGAAGGAGATTAATCAAGAAGCTTTCATTCGTGGTGATATTAATGTCATGATCGCTACATGTGCGTTCGGTATGGGCGTAGATAAGTCTGATGTTAGAACAGTAGTACACTATCAAATGCCAGGCGACCTGGAAGCCTACTATCAAGAGGCTGGACGTGCTGGACGAGATGGAAAACAGTCTCGTGCAATTTTGTTGTATTCAAAAAACGACCGTTCAATACAAGATTATTTCATCGCTAATACATACCCATCAGAAACTGAGTTGCTCGAATCACTTAACTTTATCAATCTCTTCGCTGCTGATCAGCCAATCACGGAAGGTGTTGAGTTTTTAGCACAAGCATGTCCAGGTGATATTGATACACCTAAGATGTTGTCAATTCTGAGAATTTTGTCTGACCATAAACTTATTGATATGACCTACTCAAACGAAGACTCTAATACAGTTTTGATTGATCGTGTTGATTATGATGTTGAAAGTGTCGATTTTAGCTACATTGGCGCACGTCGTCGTATAGCACTAAACAGCCTAATGAAAATGATCGATTACGCAAAAACAACATTGTGTCGCACAAAACATGTAATGAAACATTTTGATCAGCGAATGAAGTCTGACTGTGGGCATTGCGACAACTGTTTTAACAAACGTTACTTTTTAGATAAGAATGCATACGTCCCTCTCGAATATGTTCACGGGGCTCTAGTCGTACTTAAAGGGATCAATGGAAACTTTTCCATGAAAACTGTCATCGATGTATTCAAAGGCACACGAAACAATGTAGTAAACGCTGCAAACCTCCAAAAAATCGCTGGTTTCGGCACATTCGACACCTGGACTGAGAGTGGTATTGAAGATCTCGTTTCCGCACTAAAGAAAGAAGGCTATGTCGGATTTAAAGATGGCGATAAGCCTTACGTAACTTCTTCTGGATCTTTGATTATTGCAGGGGAAGAACAACCTAAGATCAAACTTAATCTGACTCAATCTAGTCTTGTTACTCGTGAGATGTTTTATTCTGAAGTAGTTAAACGCTCTACGATGAAGCAGGCGAGTGACGCATCTGATTCAGATCTTGACTACAACTTCATTGAGACTTTGAAGAGTGGTCGCTCTTACCTATCTAAACATTTTAATATTACACCTAATGTTTTGATTAGTGATAAAACATTGGTAGAGATATCACGTAAAAGACCAACGGATCTAAATGAACTTGTTCAATATGGAATGAATGAGGAACTTGCTAACAAATACGGAACAGAGACGCTTTCTGTACTGAATGTCTGTTACAAAAAGCACTCAACAGCAGAGGATTTCTAAAATGGAAAATATAGAAAATGTTAAAACGTTAATTAACACAAAAATCATCTTTGAACACAAGATAACTGATCCCTTTGGAGAGAGCTTCTGGATTGAGACTGGTCCTGTAAAGTCTGTCCAGGATGATGGGCGTTGTATAACCGATGGATTCGATGGTTATTCATGTAGAATATCAAAGAGCAGATTATTTGACTTTGATGATGTAGAAGAGCTTGAAAAGCTTATAGACAATGGTTTTGACATCAGCGTTGACACTGATGCTGGAAAATTTAAGTTTAATTAATTTTAATTTTGTACGAAATTTATTGTTTATATATATATTAATATTTCAAAACAGGTGAAAACTCACCTGTCTAGACAAACATCCTTATATCTATAATCTTCTATAAGGATGCTTTTATCATTCCATCTCTAGTGTTGGTTCGCTATCATTCAAACAGTCTTCTACAAACACTTCAATTCGACTGTAAATATCATTAGATACCTTATCAAGCTCTCTGTTTGCATCCACAACTTGGATACGTGCTGGAAACGCCTCAGAACGCTCTCTAAAGATAGCTGACACAGTTTCATGGAAAGACATGCCCTCACTTTCAATGCGATCTAGAGCAGCCCTCTGACGAGCTCTCTCCATACCTATCTCTGTATCTACATCAAAGAAGAATGTGACGTCAGGCATCAACCCTCCCGTTGCGATCTTTGTTGTAGCATCGAGTGCTTCCATTGATAACCCTCTAGCTCCTTGATAAGCATATGTACTGTCAACATAACGATCACAGATAACCCAAACATTCTTTTTTAAATTAGGTTTTATTACTTCACTGACATGTTGGCTTCGAGCCGCTTGCATCATTAACAACTCTGCCTCAGCTGATACTGCACCGTTGCTAGGATCCAGAAGGAGTGAACGAATCTTTGAACCAAGATCTGTGCCGCCAGGCTCCCGTGTCAAAATGTATTGAATGCCTTTACTTTTTAAGCATTTTTCTATGGCTGAAATTGCAGTACTTTTACCTGCTCCTTCACCACCTTCGATAGTGATAAAACGTGCTTTCATTATTTTCCTCAAAAAAAATGGTATAGACAAACTATACCATATTTCTATATTTCAAACAATTAAATTGCTTTTTGATTTATCTTTCGCTTAACTTTTGAATCCTTTGACTTGTTAAAGGCTTAGTTTGTATTGGCTTCAACAAATCATTTTCATCTCCTTTGTGTATAATGATCTCTACCCTTCTATTTTTATCTCTATTTTCGCTAGAAGTGTTTGGATACATTGGCTTAGAAGAAGCATAACCCACAACTTGGAATCTACCTTGATGCATCCTAATGTCAGCAAAAAGCTCATGAGCAACAGCCAGCGCTCTCTCTGATGAAAGTGACCAATTGGACTCAAACTCCGAACCTTGATACGGAATATTATCAGTGTGCCCTTCAATTGCAACTCGCCCACTTACATTAAGAAGAACATCCCTAACTTTAGCTACAATAGGTATGTAACCTGGATTCAATCGTGCAGAACCAGATTCAAAAGAACCTTTCTCTTTAATTCTGATAATAATCTTTGTTCCTTCAGTTTCTACATCAATTGAACCATTTCTTATTTCGTTTTTAAGGACTTCTGCAAACTCTATAGCATCTTTTTTTGCTTCATTCTCTAGCTCTTGGAATTTTTCCAAAACACCCTTAGCCTTATCCAATGTTGTTGAGTCACTTTCTAACGATCTTATATCTAATGTGTTTAAGTCAGAATCTATAGTTTTTTGTCTAACTTCGTTAAAAACTGTTGGATCTGGTCTACCAGGACTGAATTCCTGAGCAATTATTGATGTCCCTTTAGGAATTTCGGCAACTTTGATTCTATCTTGTACACCAAATGCTTCTTTCATAGAGCCTTGTAGTTGCTTAAACTTCTTAACGTCCATTTCTGAGAATGACAAAAGAAGCACGAAGAAACACATCAATAGCGCCATTAGATCAGAAAAGGTTGCCATCCAAGCTGGCAACCCTGGTGGTGGACATTTACATTTCTTAGCCATCCCTACCTCTTACTTCTTCTCTTCAGTAATTCTTTTCTTTTCTGGCAAGAATGTTTTCAATTTAGCTTCAATTATTCTTGGGTTCTGCCCCTCTTGAATTGCGAGTAAACCTTCAATAATTAGACGTGAATTTAGGTTTTCCTCTAAATTTCTGAGATCTAACTTATCTGCAATAGGTAGAGCAATAACTGTTGCTATCATTGCACCGTAAAGTGTCGTTAACAACGCAACAGCCATTGCAGGTCCGATAGCTTTGGGGTCCGACATATTTGATAGCATCTGGACAAGACCAATCAATGTACCAATCATTCCCATAGCTGGCGCTACATCACCCAAAGATTTAAATATTCTTGATCCTGCTTCATGTCGTTCTGCAATAAGATCGGATTCAACCTCTAGCATCTCCCTGATCTGCTCTGCTTCAAGACCATCAACAAGCATCTGCATGCCTCGTTCCATGAACGGTACAGGAACCTCTCGACCTTCTAACGCTAGTATCCCATTTTTTCTTGCTAAGTCTGCACAAGCTACAACTTCTGCAATAATAACATTGGGGTGTATTGTTTTAAAAAAGAAGGCTTTGGCAGCAACTTTTCCCGCACTTAAAAATTGACCTAATGTAAACTTTATCATTACGGTAAATAAAGAGCCGCCCACAACTATTAGTAATGAAGGTGTATTGACAAATATCATTACATCTCCACCTTGAGACATTGCGCCTATTACGACACCTAATGCAGCCAATATTCCAATCAGCGTAGCTAAATCCATTACTTAATCCTCATTATTAATTTTATTCTTAAACTCTTCGATTTCTACTTTTAGAAATTCGTTTTTTTCATTTTTAAAAACGACTTTTAAATCATCTAGATCTCTTGTCATTCCTGCTAGGTATAACGTTTCTTTATTATCAAAATTGTAAAACTTTTTATTTAAAAGATCCTTATCAATTCCATGTCTTTCAGCATTAGATTTAAATACATCTTCATAGAATTCATCTTCCTTTAAATCAGATAGAATAAGGTTAATAACCGCTCCATTTTCCGTTGAATAAAAATCTAATGAGTTAATATACATTTTTTTCGTGCGAGAAAACTTCTCAATCAAACTTTTGAGTTCAACATAGAAATCTTCTTTATCTTTATTCATATTAAGGTTTTACCCAATGACCTATTACGCCTACAAAATCTTCTTTTCTATCGGTGAAATATTCAATTTTTTCATCGCCATCTAAACAGAAAACATCATCAGCCAAAAACATATCTTTAAAGAAAGGAATATTTGATTCTTTCATCTCATAAAAATGATTTATTGTATTAAAGAAGTTACACACCATGATCTTACTTGCATCATCAGCTACAGGATTTTCTCCGTAGCTCATCAATTCATGACTTTCTAGCCCTGTTAAAAGATCCATTCGCTTTACATCATATAAGTTATGGTTTTGAGATACTGATCCCCAGTCGTATTCAGCAACTCTATTCCAAACAAACAAACCAGATTTATTTAATCTTTCTTCGCCTTGAGCCAACATCTCTTCTTCAAATAAGGATAGTGCTTCATCATTTAATAAATATTCTTTAACAACACCATAATCTAATGAGAGTACATCGCCATTAACTACATTTAATTCTAAATTCTTATCTGCTCTTAACATCATAATGAAATCAAACGTATAAGATGCAGATTCGTTGTAATCTTTATTTGCATATATTGAATAAAGTTTTACTAGCTCTTTATTTGGATCGAACGTAAAAGGACCCAAGGTCTCAACTTCAGGCTTACCTGTAAGTTTTTCTTTTGGGCTGTACTTATTTGCTCTTTCTTCTGCTCGTTTATCAAGAAGTTCTGCATACGATTTTAATGAGGCAAGGTAATTTTGCTTTATTCTATCATCGACGTTTTCACCTTCTTCAAGTTTATTGTAACTAACCTCTAAGATCTTATTAGCATTGAAAACTTCTTTGACGCTGTACCAAAATTGATCCATGTTAAATGTCTTTGGATTCTCCGATGCGATGCCTTGTGATGACATAACCGCAGCCAATATAGCGATAGATATTTTACTTTTCATATTTTCCTCTTTACGCCTCACATATTCGTAAGGTGTTATTATATATTCTCTGTAGCTCTTTATGTATCTCAGGTATTCCGAAACCAGAATACAAAACATCTTTTTTAGAAAACGCAAAATAACCGCTTTCCGTAAAAACCAATTCTTCCATGTTTATGGATAAAACATTAGTCTCTACAACATTTTCATCAAATTCCAAAAAATCACCAATAAAATTTCTCGAACACAAAATCTTCTCTTTAATATCATAATTAAAATATTCAATTATTAATTTTGATATTTCACTTTTAGTGTTTACAAAAATGTACACCGATTCATCATGATTTACATATCTTTTAATATCATGATAAATTTCTTCAATTGTTAGGTTGCTGCGGATACTCAAAAAAGACTCCTTATATATTCTTCTAATTCGGCTTGAATTAGTTTGAGTGAATCCTTTGTTTTCCCTACTAAGTTATCACTTTCTATTTTTTCTAATCTCTTCCTTCTAAGATACAGTGCCTTAAGCCTGGCAAAAACATAGAAAGAATCTTTTTCATCAGATTTTTTAATGCAATCTATCTCTTTTTCCATTAGATCCATAAAATCATCAGAATAAAAATCGAATTTAATTATATTATCTAAATGTTCTTTCATTGTTTTTTCCTTTATCTAGCTATTATAACCAAAAACATATAAAAAAAAAGCCACATCTTAATATGTGGCTTTTTTTCTTTTAAATATGATGCTTATTAAGCGTATTTTTGATTCATCTTTTTAATCGCACCAGTGTAGATCTGCTGTATTCTTTGTTTAGAAAGATTCATTTCTGAAGCAATAGACTCAAAGGTCTCTTCACCCTCACCATCTAAACCTGTTTTTTTAGCGACTACGTAAGCTTCTTTTTCAGATAGGCAACTCATGACCTTTTGAATAACACGATCATTTTCAACCTCTTTTTCAAAGTCTACATCACTTTCAAAGGTGTCCATAAAGGACACTTCATTATCAAATTCACCGTTGTATTGACTGAAATGATTTCGGTTATTTCTGACATTGCTTGCTATCAACAAACTAGAAACTAGAGATGCATCAATTCCTACATGACTAGCAATTTCAAGATTAGTAGGCTCTTTACCCAACTCTTTCTTCAAAAATTCTCTAGCGTTTTTAACTTTCGATGAGTTTCTACTTACTCCACTTGGAATATGAACAATCGTCGAATTCTTATGGAATTCCCTTCGAATTGAATCCTCAATCCACCAGCTTGCATAGGTTGAGAAGGCGCTTCCTCGCTCAACGTCAAACATTTCGATTGCTTTAATTAACCCAACAACACCTGAGCTAAAAAGATCTTCTATATCACTAGAAGAGCCAACGTATTTATCAGCTGTTTTGTAAACAAGTTTTAGGTTATTGCTTACAATTTTGTTTCTAGACCCTAAATCACCTGCTTGTGCCGATAGAAATAGTTCAGTTGAGTTAATCTCTGATTTATATTCTTTAATAATCTTGTTTGAAATTGTCATATATTTCCCTCTCTCTGGAACATATAATATACAAACTAAATTATTTGTCAAGCTTTTTTACAGATTTCCTCTTGCAGTTACTATTAGTTTTCTAGCAGAACGGAAATTCTCTATTTTAGAACAACCTATGATAACTTTACCCTCTTCACAAATTAAACCAACCAAATTCATTCCACTATTAATAAATGATCTTTTGGCGGAAAGAATATCATCTTTTAGAAACTCTAAAATTTCTTCATTACTATCAATCAGATAGAATTCACCACCTTCTTTTGTAACCAGCTCCCAATATACATTTGATAACTCTGGATTAAAGCATAGCTGCCCCATATACATGCCTGTTAGATAATCTTCATTAAATATAGATCCACTGGTATTAGACTTGCTTACAGCAACTATGTGGTCGTTATCTTTAAGAACAACAATCGTTTTTCTCATAAAATCTAAATTTGCATACGTATTTGAATATGCTAAATCCATGAATATACTAAACGTAAGGTTTTCATCTAAATTTATAAGAACCGTGTCGTATTTCTCGTGTTCGATCAACTCATCATAAATATACTCTCGTAATAAGATTGGATTCTTTTCATTAATAATTTTTAGATTTTCTGCGCTATCTCTATCAAGCGATTGTCTTACTTGGTTAACAATACCATCACCACCTATGATAAGCACCTTCCTAGAATGCCACTCTTTTAACGTATTGTTTAAATCAATTAACTCGACGGTTTTAATTTCTTGTGATTCAACAAACATTTTTCTATCAATAGAAGGCTCTTGGTCCTTGTATTTTAGTATCACAAGGCGATCTGAACCCTTAATAACTTTGTTTTTAGGGAAAATATAGTTATTAGACTCTGATGTATCATCTAACACAGCAAGCAACATTGAAGATTTAAAGCTTTGAACAGCTCTTTCAAATGATTTACCAACTATCACAGGGTACTCTTCTGCAACTTTAGATACTATAATCTCGCTATTATTATCCTCTACGAGTGTATAGAACAACTTTAAATATTCATTATCAACGATTGAGGAACTTATAATGCTTTTACTAAACTTCCATGAATTGAAAGTTGTAAAGCTTGGAAGATCATGAGACTGGCACATTCCATTTATAACCCTTTCTGTATCTGTTGCACCACTTAGCTCAACAATAACTTCAGTTTTACGACCAGATTTTAGAGATTTTCTTAGTTCAAGTCGAAATCTTGAATCACCTAATAGTTCTGATACTATTTTCACCTGTTTATTATCTTTGGCAAGACTATTATCTTTCTCACCATCATTCATAATCATTATTTTTGAAGCTGATTGAATCGATGATTTTGCTAGAAAGTTATACGATGTCGTGTTCCCATATTTAACATTCAAAGAAATATTCCTGAAAGAAAACGAATCTATCATTTTTTCTATTTCATCATTTTTTTGTTCAGCATCTATAATTAATATTAGGTCTTTAACCTCTTTTCGCTTAATAAGGCTCGCATTAATTACTTTAAGTATGTATGGCAATTTATTTGAATACCCTATGATTACTATATGCCCCCTTCCTTTGTAATCATACTTGCCTTCCATTATAGTTTTAATTTGCTCACTGTAAGCCTGTGATATCACGGCTATAATCATACTTAGCAAGATAACGCCTATAATTGTCTCTATAATAGCTACCGACATAACAATTAGATTATCATCGAAATCAGGAATGCCTGACGGCTCAGAAAACGATCTGTAACTAGCGTCAAGCCCAATAATTGACCCAAAGCCAACGACTATTAAAGCGCTAAGCAATATTAAGAGTGTTATTTTGTATATAAACGAAGATTTTGCATATCCGTGTGACGAAAACATAGATGTCGTTTTTGAGATAAGCCGTTTTAATTCAACCATATATTATGTCCATTAGTATTTATAATAATATTAATAATACAATTAAACGTTTGTAAAAAAAAGGCTTCATAAATATGAAGCCTTTTAATTTATTGTATGTTAGCAAGACATTTGTTGAGAACTTTGATTTTCAGCAACTTTTACACGTTCAGTATTTTTATTTATTAACTCTCTTAAGTCTTCAAGATTCAATGAAGGAATCTTACTATTATCTTTTCCAATTCTCATATCTTCTTTGAAATCTTGCACATCATTAATAATTCTTGATCTTACTTCTTTTTTAACTACTGTCCTAACATTAAGTCGCTCTTCTTTAGAAAGAGAAAGCTTAACCACTCTTCCTTGTGAGTCACGCTTTACTTTGCCATCATCATTAAAAACAGTTGTTTTTGCGAAAAACAAGTCGTTTTCATACTCAGAAACAGATGCTTTAATAAATGAATTTAGTTTTTCCTTTAGCTTAATCTTTAAGAATTCTTCAGAATCCATAACTTTAGGGTCCGCAGGATTACCAATCTTTATCTTACCGTTTTTATCAGTGTAAGCACCTACATTGAATGCTATAAATTCTGCATACTTAGATAGATTCATTCCAAAAAAATCAGGATTATCAGGAACAGAACCCTTCATCTTTTCACCATTTGCCCAGAGTGATTTCTCAGCGTCTTTATATTCTTTAAAGTCTTCTGGCATATCGATTGCTAGTCGATACATTTTTCTTTCTCCACCAATTGACTCAAACATATCAAGTTTTTCTTCTTTAAGCTCTCTGAAGCTTTTTGATGCTTCTGCTGGAACATAGGTTGCTTCAACTTTTTTCTTTGCATCACCAGGTTTGAATGATTTGTGGAACATCCTAAGAATCTCTATAGACTGCCTCTTTCCATCTTCTTTAGAATATTGCTCTTCATATACTTTTGTTGGCAAGTTCTTATGAAAACTTGGAAATATAGTGACCCTAATACCATCATCTTCCTCATTAATTGACCTCAGATTACCCTCAGAATCCTTAACCTTATAGTTTAGATAACCTTTTATAGCATCTGTGTATACAGCAGATTCCCCTGAACTATAAACTGGAACATATGCAAACAACTCCATTCCACCTATTACTTCATTTTTATCATCGTATTCGTTTAGAAAAATTTTGAATTGTTTAGAATTTTTTGTTTTGCTTTCTGCCATCTTTAATCTCTCAATCAAAAAGCCCCAAAATTGGAGCTTTTTATTAATTTACTATGTAATTATACCACATTCTGGGCATCAAGATAAGATCTATTTGAAAACTTTTATACCATCAATAGAGGCACAGTCCTTTCCTTTTGATTTTGAAGCATATACATTTTCATTAGCTTGTCTTGATAAGGCTTCAAGACTGTCGATTCCATCCCACTCAGATATTCCAATACTTGCAGAATAGGTGAGTATAGTTTTACCACCATCTTCTCTATGTAGAACTATGCTTCCTTTACGAATCTGCTCCATAAGCTCCATAACAAAGCGAACAACATCTTCTATCGTCCTACCTCTTAGAAGAATAGCGAACTCATCTCCACTGTATTTAGCAGCCATTTCATCATCACTGATTTTGCTTCCTATGATTTCTGACACACGGCTTATAATCTTATCACCAGCACTATAACCGTAGTTAATATTAATATCTTTAAAGTCGTCCAGATTAACAAGAACCATTGATATCAATTCACTTTTAGAACTGTCTTTTGACATTATTGAATTAGCTCTCTTAATGAATTGAAATCTAGTTAAAAGATTACTAAATTCCTCTGTAGACGTTTTTCCATGAACATCCTTGAATAAGTACATATTCATAATCTGTGATACAACCACGAACCCAGTGGAAATAATAACTTCCATTAAAATATTCAAATCAATTTTATATGTAATGCCCTTATCTGGATTGTACCCAAGTTGAAAAACAACGGCATATACAAACGCCATAGGAACAACAGCTTCTACGAATCTCAGAGGTAGAATCATCAAAGTTAGTAGAGCAATCAAAGGTATTGTATAAGCTAAGTGAGCAAATACGGTGCTGTCTAGATTTACATTAGCCTCTACGAATGTGTTATATGACACCATCATTAAAGCGAATAGCATTATCATACCTGGGTAAGAGTGCTTTAAGAAGTATTGATCTTCATCATCAAACCTTTTTCTTAACTCTTGATATGCCAAACCCCACCCCATTAGAACCATACCAAAAACAATGAACTTATTTGCATATTGCTCAGATATTGTTGGATCCAATAGTAAACTATCGATCATCCCTAGTACAAAAATAAACAAGCCGAAGAATAGAGATGACAACTCAACTCTTCTGTTCTTAATCTCTAATCTTGAGTCTTCAATTCCTTCGTCTTTGCCTAATCCAAAATAATAACCTATAACATTCATATTATATTCTCTCTAACTTTCACGTTTTATGTTTTTCATAAATGCTAGCATCCCTGTGTTTTTTCTATTTTTATCAACAGAAATGCTGCTATTTTCGTTTTCTTCTTCAATTCCTATGTATTCCGTGCCAAATTCATTTTCAGCAATTTTTATACCAACATCAGTCACGTTTTGTTCTGAAGTTTCTTCAAGATCATTTGTTGACAAATTTTTAACTGAACCACGAATAAATATGCTATCGAATGTTCGTTCTTTATAACCCATTTTTTCATATTTCAATGCTGATTTTAGTATTTTAGTTTCAACGTCTTCATCTAATAAATCTGTAAATAGCCCATCCGATGATATTGAATCTATCCTACCCCTAGGTTGATTCCTTGTGTGCACTTTAGAAAGTAGTATGTTCTCGCCTTCTTCATTGTATTGAAGCGTAACGATGATTCGACCTGCCATAGGCTGGTCTCCTTCATAAAAGAAATCCTTATGCTTTTTAAATCTTTTTCCGTACTCTTTGTTGCCTTTTGCACCACAATTATATTTTGCTATAGGCATCATTAAGATTGAGGATATTGAACCACCAATCTCTTCAGAGATATCTTCTAAATTCTTTTTCTCTTTATTCCAAACGTCATAACCATTTTGATAAGATGATACTTCAGAATTAAACATAGAGAATATTTCTCTAGCACTATCCTTTATAACCCTATTATTGTGGTCATAACACTTTACTAGAACACCACCGACAACCCCCTTGTCAGTGTATTTATCAATCATTTCTATAAGCGTTTTTTTTATATGGTCTAAATGATCCAACCTTTTTGATTCTTCATAGTAATACATAATAGCTCTATAAAGATATTTTCTTGGATCATTTATTATATTATTAAGATTATCTATCTCGACTGGATCCGATGTGGTCTCCAACGCTCGCTTTGCTCTGATTACATGGTGGCTATCTTTGCTTATGTCTAACCTCCCAACACCAAATATTGGCATTGTGTCTTTCGAACTAGATCGTATGACACGAGCATCTTCAGCGATATAAACGCCCTCTTTCTCCTCAACAACACCTTTAAAGAAGAGCATGCCCTCAATACTGTTGCCTAAAGAAGGTCCATTGTCGTCAGACGCCACGCAAGGCATGTGAGCCATGATATCTGTTCTTGAAAACTCAGAAATACTTGGGGCATTTTCTCCATAAGATTCTTTTAACTCATCAGTTAACCTAAGCTTTACATTAACAATTGTGCCGAACTCCGTCATTCCCTGAACAGAATGCAAATGCTCTTGCCCTCTTTTATTATAAACTCTTGGGTAAAGAACAAGTGTATTATCACTTTCTAACATAAAATCCTCAAAAAAAAACCCAGCAACTTATTATTTAAAGATGCTGGGCTGATTTTAATATATTTTAATAAAATTAGAAAGGTGCAGGTGTGTTATCTTTTGATTCCATTAAAGCTGCACTAAACTCCCCTTCCAACTCACTTGCACTTTCACCTGTAGATTCAAACAGCGCATTAGCCAATTCATAAGCTGAAGCCTCTGCTAGTGCTTTAGAATCATCAAATTTAGCTTTTCTGGGATCTTTTCCAGAAGGAGCGTTAAACCTAATATACCCCTCTTTTTCCACTGTGTTTTCAGATTTTATAGCATCAAGATCATTCTCATCCAGTCCATTTTCCAAAAGTTTGTTTTCAAGTGCGTGCAAATACCCTTTTGAATTAACGGTTAAAGATGACTTAGTTCTTTTTATAGTATAAGAACCAGCTTTACACCCAGTTTCAAGATCAGCTTCAAGATGCTCTAACGCATTCGCAACATTAGTCTTAGCCTCATCATACATTTTTTCAAAACGAGTTTTAAGAGGCTGCAAAACCTCCATTTTTCTAATCTCTTCCTGGATATTCTTAGGAAGTTCATTATCTATTTCAGATTTTTTTACACTTTTAAATGTTGGAATAACACCTTCCATTATCATTTTCGTGTATTTATCTACAACATTTAGAATTTTTTCTTTACGCCCCTCTTCAGTTTTAAGACGAATGGTTGCATATTTTATATACCCCTCTTCGATAGCAGCATCACGCTCCATAAAACTTGATTCTGGACTTATTGAAGCTGCCGCCAAGTGTAATCCATCTATTTTTATGCCTGCAAAATCACATAAAATCTCATACGTAAGAAGCTGATCCTGGTACATGTTGTTAGCACCACGTTCATAAACCCACTTATCTATAGCTGATGCGTCATCTTTGTGTTTAGCATCAACTATAAATCGTTCGCCCGTCTCTTTATTGAGCGCAATCAAATCAGGAGAACCAGTCAAAGAAGGATAGTCTGGGTGTCCACCTTGAGTTACAAAATTTTTGAATTGCTCTGTAGCCTCAAAATCAACCACATAACCGCTTCTCTCTAAGTACATTTCAAGAATATCGTCTTCATATTTGAGACCCTTTTCCATCTTCAGAGCGTTTGACAACGGGATCTCTTCAATTTCACTCTGAAAGAGCTTTTCTAGCACCACTGCCCGAGCATTAGAGAAAGGATCGTAATTTCCCTCTTCTTCATTCATTAGAGCTCTTACATCAGTACCGCCAATAGACGGATACCCGTTTACAGTAAATTGACGCCTTAAACCGAACTCAACACGGTCCTCTAGGGTTCTTTCGTGCTTGATTTTACTGGCTTCTTGTACACTTACGTAGTTTTCAATCCATTTTCTAACATGCACTGGATTGGCGTAATCGCTTGTATACTCAAGCGCCTTATTGATCAAAGACTCCATTTTCTCTGGTGGCAGTTTACTAGACATACATACCTCTTAAAATTAATTCACATACACTATTATAGCATAAAAAAGGGTTTTCGGTATAGTATTTTATATACAATTAGTTGAACTTAAACGCCTAGATTTAACTTGACAAACTGACTACTAAACCGATATACTTCTAGCATAAATTTGGAGAAAACATGAGCACATCTAAAACAAGTTACTGGTTGCCTCCCATTGATGTAAGGCAGAACTATGAATTATCATCTCTAAATGTAACTGTTCGAGGCATTTACCGTGACCTCTTGGATCTTATGTGGCTGACATCAAGTAAATGCAGTCTACCAATGAAGCTGGATACCATTGCGGAACGTCTTAACACCGACGTTGAAACCCTTTCCAAAGCAATAGACACCCTTAGTGAAGGGTCAGATCCACTTATACGAATAGAAGACACCCCATTCGGTAAATACCTGCTGTCAGAGTTCCTGCGGTTACAGAAAGGTGGTGTTGAAAGACCAGACTATATTAAAGTTAAAGAAAGCAAGGTAGTTGCTGAAGAGATACCTTTGAAACAAGAACCTCTAAAATCTTATCTATATAGACGCTACATTACTCCAGATGAAGCACTTGTAACTACAAAGTTTGACGGTTGGATGCCAACTTCACGCTTTGTAGTAGACGGAGAGGCTTTTGTTCTCAATCCTGAGGTGGTTGACACTATAAAGCGTGAAGCGGGTGATGTTAATCTAGATATTGTGTTTGACCGTGCGTTCAACTGGTTAATGAGCGTTAATAATGAGCATAAGCGCCCTACATATGCCAGCATGACTGCCTTTCTAATAGGTTTTGCGAAGAAAAGTGTTAAGTCGAAAAAAGTATTGCCACTTGCGATACAGCAAGATTCAACAAACTATCATGCTATGAGTGATGAAGAATTTGAAGCAGAAATTGTGGCCTTATTTGAGGCAGAAAATGCGGGCGTTCTAGGAGGTTCTAATGATTAAGCCAGATCTTGTGCTTTCGTACTTCAAAAACATAAATATCGCATTTTCGGAACGCTATGGTGCTCGTTGGACTGATGGAACACAAAGTCACTACCAGAGCCTTGGTCGTGCGTGGATGCCAGCGTTAGCAAAAGAACTCAACGAATCTCAGTTATCTACTGCAATAGAGAATTTTAGATCCGATAAAAGCTTATTTAAATCTTCTCCGCCTGATGTATCTGAGTTTATTGCATTTGCTCAAAGTGACAGAAGTACCAGCATTAAAAATCTGAGATTTGATGATCCTTTGAAACATGCAGTTCACCAAGTCATTCTAAAGTCTGTCATTGATTACAATAGCTTCACCTATAAGGGGAGCGAGAATATTCAGGATCACTTGGACCTTGTTGACTCTTGGTATGACAGAATAATTGAACTTGGAGAAATATCTGGAGAAGATTTCAAATCAGCTTATAAGCGTTTTGTTTCAAACTCTAGCAACAAGACCTTTCCGCCCAGATTGATAGAGCTTTATCACTTGGCAAAGGATATCAACAAATTAGAGAGTATTAACCTTGAACTGTATGCTTCAGTAAGCAACTTTCACTCTATGCTTTTTAATCGCTATGGTAAATACTTTGCTGGAGATGTTGATGACAAGCAAATTATCAAAGAATGGTATGGAACTCTGAGTGACTATGACATCCATGATGTAGAAAAGCTCAATAGGGTGATTGATGAAATTAGACGGGATTCAAAATATACGAACAATCCTCCTAAGATTATTAATGTTGTTGAGAGATACTATACAACTGGAATGGATTTACCCGATGAAAATGAAGCTTTTCAACAAGCAATAGGGAATAAGGGGGCATCAATACACCCTCTAGTTTCCTATGTAAGAAAGAAATTCGGTGTTCATAACCTTTTACGCAATGGAAGTGATTTTACCAAACGGGACTTCCAGAAGCTTTATCATGAGACGTCTATTGAATACGCCCGAGGTAAATTGACTCTGAAACAAGACGTACAAACTGAACAGCCTCACGACCCTGTCGTTGATAAAAAGGACGGTTCAAGTTTAATTAAGAAATTAAAAGATAAAATTTAAACAAAGAGGATATAAATATGTTTTTTAAATCATTTACGGCGTTTCACCTTGTAGACTACAAGACTAGCGTTGAAGATCTAGAGAAAGAGATGCAAAACAATCTCTTTAAAGAATGCGGGAAGTTTGATGAATACTCAGCTGGTTGGGTTCCTGCATTCGGGGATGATGACAGTGTTATGACACGTAACGCAAACGGCTGTACGCTAGTGGCAATTAAGATTGAAGAACGAAAGGTTAAGTCCTCTGCTCTCAAGGCTGAACTTGAAAAAGCCTCTAAAGACGAATTCAACAAACGTGTAGCTGCTGGGGTTGAAAATCCAAAGCTTAGCAAAACAGAGATTATGGAATTAAAAGAATCCATTCACCAAAGAATGCTTCAAGAATTACCAAAATCAATGTCAAATTACTCCTTGCAGTATGCTTACATCGATCCGCAAATGAATATGCTATTTATCGATGGTACTAGTGCAAAACGTTGTGATGGTATGATTGGTATGATTCGCTCAGCAACAGACTGCAAGGTTTATCCAGCACAGACACAGGATGATATGAGTGAAGTTATGTCAGGCTGGCTAAAAGGAAACTTGACCATCAACCCAGATGAGGGCTTGTTGGTTGGAGAAGGTTGTACATTGCGCAGTGAATACGAGAAAAGCAGTACGATCAAATACAAAAAACAGAATCTAGATGACAATTACCTACGTGGACATCTAAAAGATGGTCATGTAGTAGCAGATGTCGAGTTAACTTGGGTCGATAAAATGAACTTTACACTGACTGAATCTTTCCAGGTTAAAGGCGTAAGATTGGATAGCACACTTAAAGCAGCATTAGCTGATCAAACAGAGGGCTATGATGATTCTGATCTAGAGATTGCATACTTTGATGCAGGTTTTGCATTAATGTCTGAAGAATATCGTTCTTTAGTGCCACTTATTGCCAAGGAATTTGGTGGGTTTGATCCTGTTGAGAACAGACTCGAAGAGGAAGTTGTTCCTTTTGAGGAATAATTGATCTTTTACATAATAAAAGGCCGCTTTTAAAGCGGCTTTTTTATAGATTAAAATATTAAATCACATCCCTAAATCAAAATCATTGTCTCTATCAATTTTAGAGACTTTCTCCTTTTCCATTGAATTAATCTTGGACACAACAGATTTATTATCTTTTAAATTTTCATAACCAAGAACAACATTTACGACTGGGTATTGAACCTCACCAACAGGCTCAAATGATAGATCAAACTCTTGGTCTGTTATGTGGTTCATACCAGCGTCTGATTTAGAAAGATAACCCCCTTCTACCTTTCTAACTCTACCAAACTCATCTTCTAAAAAAGCATTTTCATTTGATTTAAGTAAGGTATAAACATATTTTGATTTGCCAATTGCTACGTTAGAGTCTGTATTATCAATTTGTTCAAATAGATCTTTGAATTTATCTCTACCTAAAAGCATATCAAAGTCAGCATCTAATTTAACTTCTACATCTATAGAATTGCCCTTGTTTTCAATTACTTGTTGAGGAGACAATATCTTTTTTAACCTAACACTATTTTCATCTTCTACGTAAAAAAACATTGGAGATGGCTTTTCAACAACTATCTCATTATTCTTCTCGTATAAAAAGTTATACAGACTATCATCCGCAACTGCATATTGAATTTTTAAGTTTTTCATTTATTTTAAAACCCTGATATATATATATTATAATTATATCATATTACGGATAGCACAAAAACCCCTATTTTAAAAATGATATTAGCTCATAATTGGAGTATTCATTCTCTATTTTTTCATCGCAACAGAAAGTCTTGATATGATTGTCTAGGATATAAGGCACTACACTCTTATCATCTCTTACGACAACACCAATATCATAGATTTGGGATACTTTATTCTCTATAAAATCAAGGTACTCTACATTCCTCTCAGAACCTTCCGCTTGATCTATTTCTTCATCATCTATAAATTCAAGCGCATCTAAAAAATCCCCAACATTATTATTTTTACTGCTAGAAATCATACGATATGAATCAATTAATTCTTCTGCATCATTATCAAAAAGATCGTTTAAAGTTCCAAAATAAACGATTTCAGATTTTATCTTGTAAATTTTTTCAGCGAATGAGTCTATACTAATCTTCTTATCTTTAAACGCATAAAATGCATCAAAAATAATCGTCTTTATATTTTGATATTTATGTAGAATACCACGCCTAATCAAGATTGTTTTTAATGTTGGAATAACAGAAAAGTAAATAAACTTAGAGAACACAAAGTTATCATTTTCAACGTCATTAACTAAACAGTCAGATAAATCTTTTAATATTTTTTTATCTGCTTGGTTAGACTTTTGTTTATAAACAACCATATTTTTCATCATTTTATAATGATTTATATAAGTTCCGTTAGTAACTGTAGATTCAAGAACTAAATCAAAAGCCTTGTCATAAACCTTGTTTTTAACAACCTTATCAACGCTATCATATGCATTGTAAAAGTCATCGACTACATTTAAATTCGAGTTTAATGCCAGATCCTCAAGCTTAATGTACATTCCACTCAATTGATTATAAATTGTTCTGGCGTCTTCACTAATTTTCAACTCTTTATTATCAAGATATTCGTTTTTTATTCTTTCTAAAGCTTCGACAATATTATCTTTATTTGAAAAATCAGAGAACAAATCATAAGATGTAATAACAGAATCTTCGTTATTAGTCTTGTTTTTGGTATCATCAATAACAACATCATTTTTAATGGATCTTTCGAAAGACAAGGTTTTATTATCTTTAGCTGTCTCAACACTATTTTTAGATTCAATTTTAGAATCTTTATTATCTGTTGATTTGTTTTTTAATGTAAATGATATTTTTCCGTTTGAAGACATAAATTTTACCTAGATTTTTATTGAATAATACCTTGGAATGCACTTAAATTACAAATAAAAAATTTACAGATACACCTATTTATTATATTATTTAACGAGTTTAAAAAGGGAATTGTTTTGACTAATTACAATAATTTAAAAGGAATTATAATCGGCGCTGTTACTGGCGCTGCGATGTTTTACGTCACCCCGTTTAATATAATTGATTCTTTTTTTGATAACGAAAAAAACACATTTTTTAAAAATCACAGTTTCCAAGGCTACAGCCTTGCTCAAAATATAGTCATAGACTCCAAAATAAAGAAACATGAAATTGAGCTTGAAAAAACCACACAAGCACTTCAAAAGATTAAGCAAGAAAAAGAAAATCAGGAAATACTGATCAAAGAAAAAATTCAAAACGAAATTTCTATTCTTGAGAATATCAAAAGTCTTGAGCAACGAGCTGCTGAAGCAGAAGAACGTGCTAACAGTGCTATCGGTAAGATAGAAAGCCTAAAGCAAGAGCAAAATGAAAAAAATAGGCTAAATGAGATAAAACAGAATGAGCTTCGTAAAAAAATAGAACTTGAGAGAGAATTACTAAATAAGCGATTGCAGGAAGAGAAAGATGCCCTTGAAGCGAATCTTCTTAACGAGATAAAAACACAATTATCAACAGCCGAAAATGAACAAGATGATCAATTAGAAGTTGTTAACGAAAGTGCAGATTCCGAAAAGCCATCGGCACCTATCTTTAAACTTAAAACTGATTACGCATATTTTGCGAAAGAGCATTTGCTGTATGTTTACGAAAACAAACTTAAAATAGAGAAAGAAAAAGCTCAAGCAGAAAGTGAACGTTTAAAAAGAGAAGCTGTTGAAAAAGCAAAGGCTTTAGAAATTGCCAACAATGAACTTGTTAAGATAAAAGAAGAGATAAGTAGTAATATCAAACAGACTCCAGCTTCTCCTCCAGCAAAAACTGTGAGTAAAAATAGCAAAAGTGATAAGAAAACCATTAAAAACGTTGAGCTTATATACGATTTACTTATCTCGCATAATTTGGATAAAAATGAAAGACACCTTACGGCACCTCAAATAAAGAACTTGATAGAAGGTCTGATTGATATTTCAAACACGATATCAAATGAAAATGATGAGGTTGAGTTGTTTAACAAAGAGTTCTCTTACACAGATAGAGAAAAAGAGGATTTGATACTCATTTATTACACTCCTGTTGTAAGCAAGAGCAAGCCTCTTTTTGAAAAATACAATAGCCTCTCTGAGACTCTCAGCAAGGCTATTACAACAGGATCTTATAGACCCCTGGTGATTAGATTCCTTCCCTCAAATTAAGTCGTATAGGCTTCCTGCGTTAGTTGGACGCTCAACTAACGCTTGTTCCTTTTTTATTTCTAGTTCATCAATCTTTTGACTATCCTTCCCCTCATCCCACGAATCAGCTATCGCTACATCGGCTTGAAGGTCAACCATCATATTTATTGTGCTCTCCATTATCTTTTTTATTTTTCTTGCGACGATATCTGCTTCTGATGCCGCAACATCGACAACTACTTCATCGTGAATTTGAATAATCATCTCAGCATCATGAGCCTTTAACATTTTATCAATTTTTATCATTGCAGACTTCATAATGTCAGAAGCGCCGCCCTGTATTGGATAATTTATAGCAGCTTTTGCGGCTTCTTCTCTCAGCTTACGCACGGGCGAGTTTGCATTATCAAGCTTTCCACCCATAAATTTTCGACCGTATAAATTAGTCACATATAGATTTTCTCTAACGTCTTTCCTTTGCTTATCTACGTATGCTTTAACACCTTTAAACTCATCAAAATATGCATCTAAATAAGCCTTTGCGACCTCGATTGGCTCATTTAGTTGCCTAGCCAATCCATACTCACTCATGCCATAAGGAATTCCAAAGTTAACAACCTTAGCTAGCGATCTTTGCTCTTTAGTAACATTTTCTGGAGGGATCTTGAACATAACAGCCGCCGTCTCTTTATGAAGATCACATCCATCTTTAATTTTTTTGATTAACAATTTATCTTTTGTTATGTGTGCTATTACAGCCATCTCCATTTGTGAATAATCACTAACAATAAGCTTTCTGTCTTCTGTAGACGCCTTAAAAACATGTTTTAAAATTTTGTCAGTTCCCTGCAAATTTGGATTCGTTGAAGAAAATCTAGATGTCGCAGTTGTTTTTTGATTAAAACTTGCATGAACACGACCCGTCAATCTATCAATTTTTGGCTTCAAATTATTTTTTGCTTTATTCAGAACTAAACTCGTTTTAGATATTTCTGAAACATGCTCCAAAGCTTTTATTGCATCTTTAAACTTATCATCTGATGGTTCATGATCTTCTATTATTTTATTTAATTCCTTCTGTATTAAAGGAAGCTCACCTTTCTTAAATATTTGAACTTTTCTTCCAATAACATTTTCAATATCAATAGCAAGCTCTAGAACCCTGTACTCTTTCTTTGCAGAAAATTCAGACAAATCACGCTCATCAACCTTAACACCAACAATCTCCATACGTGCAATAATATTAGTAATCGGCATATCTATCTGTGCGTAAACCTTCTTCAAGGTCAGATCAGATCCCAGTAGAGACCTCGCCTCCCTTCCTAAAGAAATCACGTTTTTTACATACGAAGATGCATACTTTGAAATAAATTCTGGTCTTACATTTTTTATATCAACTTGGCTAAAGTACTTGTCAGCAAAATCATCAAATGTCTCAAATCTATCTACGCCCAATGACTCACATAACTTTGCTTCATCATATAGACCATCTTTTTCTATATACTTACCGAATAGATAAGACACTACACCAACGTCAACGAATGCCTTTATTGGAGGACAATTCACCTTAATGAATTCTTTTGCTAGTAACTTAGCATTCATGCTGAATAGCGTTATTTTTTCTTCATTCACAAATTCAGCAATATTTGAAAACAAGACTTTATTATCTTCATCATCTTTTAATTCAATATATCCATCCGAAGCGTTACCTGTGCCAATAGCAATGCCAACGATTTCGTTTTTTCTGAAAACAGGTGTCATAACAAGTTCTTTTGTTTTCTTAGCATCCTTAAATATTGCAGCTAGGTCATCCAAGTTAACGACAACATTAGAAGAGCCATCGCTTCCCTCTGCTCTAAGTATGCTTTTCTCTATACGAGCATCCTTAACTTTTGAATATCTGTATTCAGATAAAAGTAGATCATCAAATTCTTCTACTTCTATATTTTTAATCTCAGAAAGTGAAGAAGGTTTTAAATTTTTAATATTTTCCGACACCCTATCAGCATGTGTCATTAATAGTGATGCTAACTTAGCATTTGAAGACTCAACTTCTTTGATGTTTTCGTAGATGGATTTGATGCTGCCATACTGCTTGTAAAGTGCTAGTAACTCGGACTCTTTCGCCTTGGTTAAACCAACAAGACCCCTCATAGGTATGCCTTTCATCGCTAAAACACGAGATCTTTCTTTTGAAGTTGTACGATCTTTAAGATTCATGTCATAGATTTTCGTGAAGGAGCCTTCTTCATTGATTAAGCTAACGCTATCATCAACAATTAAAGATTGTGTAACCTTACTTTTATCGTATAAATAGACCTCATCAAACTCTTTATCGTATCGATTTACGATGAGAGATATAGCCTTCTCAATAGGCAAGTGAGTTCCCTGTACCGTAAGACCCAGCTTCCTTATCATTTCAATGAGTTGATCAAAGTTTTCGGGAACCCTTCTATTCTTCCAGGGTCCTCTTTCAGCAGGATCTTCTTTTACTATAACAATATCTGTAGGTTTAGAGCTCTCTTTGGCATCAAAAATTCTGCCGTATACTTCATCTAAAACAGCTTCATTTACAGAAGCTATACCGTCATTAGCACTCACTAAATCATGCAAATTGACGACAATAAGACTTTTTATACGATTTGATGACATTTAATTTAACCCCTTTAACACAATCTAATTATAGCACAAAATGAGATTGCCTGTAAGCAGAAATTTAGTTTTAACTTCAAAAATTGATTCCATTATATCTTGAAAAAAAACTTGAATAATAATAACCTAGTGAATTAGTCAAGAATAATGAGGTGAGTTATGGCTTATAGTGAAAAAGTAATAGATCATTACGAAAATCCTAGAAACGTTGGCAAAATGGATGCGTCGAACCCGAAGGTGGGTACAGGTATGGTTGGCGCACCAGCTTGTGGCGATGTAATGCGTCTTCAGATTCAGGTCAGCGATCAAGGTATCATCGAAGACGCAAAATTTAAAACTTACGGTTGCGGATCTGCAATCGCTTCAAGCTCGCTCGTAACAGAGTGGTTGAAAGGCATGAAGCTGGATGAAGCTGCTGAAATTAAGAACTCCCAGATTTCTGAAGAGCTCGCATTGCCTCCTGTGAAGATACATTGCTCAGTTCTCGCTGAAGATGCGGTGAAGGCTGCTATAGACGACTATAAAATGAAGAATGTTAAACAGGACGATCCAGAAGAGCATGAAGGCGATGTAGGATCTTGGTATTGATTTGGGCAATTCTATGAAGGGTTTAACTTTAACAGAAACAGCAGCCGATCATATCAGAAACTACTTACATAAAAGGGGCAAGGGTCTTGGTATTAGAATAGGAGTAAGAACCTCTGGATGTTCTGGTATGGCATATGTCTTAGAGTATGTTGATTCCTTAGATCAAGATGACCATATGTTCAGCAACTTTGGTGTAAATCTTTATATAGATCCTAAAAGTCTAGCGTATCTAGATGGTACTGAGCTGGATTTCACTAAGGAGGGTTTAAATGAAGGATTTAAATTCAATAATCCCAACGTTTCTAATGAATGTGGTTGTGGCGAAAGCTTTAACGTAAATTGAAAAAGGCTCCTGATGGAGCCTTTCTTATTACTCTACACTATCTATTACGTGGGGAGTAACGAATACAAGCATTTCCAATTTACTATTATTCTCAATGCTTTTCTGGAAAAGCTTACCAATGATTGGCAAGTCACCTACTAAAGGCGTCTTCATTAATTGCTTTATCTCTTCTTCCTTATAAATTCCACCTAACACTAAAGTTTCTCCTTCTTTAACCAGGACTTGTGTTGATATGTGCTGTGTATCTATAGAAGGTATTCCATTGAAAATCTCACCTACAGAATCCTGTTTAACATCCAAATCCAGAATAACGTTATTATTTGGAGTTATCTGTGGTGTTACAGAGAGTGATAAAACTGCTTTCTTAAAGGATGTTGATGTAGCACCACTGCCGCTTGCCTCTTGGAAAGGAATATCAGTTCCCGCTTCAATAACAGCTTCATGCTTATCTGATGTAATAACCTTAGGTGTCGATATGACTTCCGCTACACCTTCGCTTTCAAGGGCAGACAATTCAAGACCTATTAAGGCGTCTCCTGTTAGGTATCCCAAAGCAAAGCTTGTGGCAGCAGCCCCAACACCCATATCAATCATAGGTGTTAAAGTTGATTGTGCAACACCTTGGAACAAATTATCTAACTGTTCATTGTTAGCAGCAAACCCAAAATCTCCGCCTGTAAAACCTTGTTCTGCGCCCCATTTAACGCCTAACTCTTCAGCCATATCCGTCGTTGTAATGATGATCTTTGATTCAATCATGACCTGAGAAACTGGCTTATCTAGTTCTTCCACAACTTTTCTTAATTCTTGAATCTTTTTAGAGGTATCAGTAACGATTATCGTGTTAGTTCGCTCATCAACACGGATCAGAGCTCCATCAGCACTAGATCCCTCACCCTCTGAGTCTTTTTGCTGTTCAAACAATGCGGCAATGTCAGCAGCATTGGCGTAGTTAATGCTGATAAACTCAGTAGTTATAGGTGAGAGTGCATCAAGGGACTTTTCATTCTCCAACCTTGCTCTCTCATGTTCCGCCAACTCTTCAGCAGGGGCTATAAGGATGATGTTGTTATCAACACGCTTATCCAACCCTTTGATTCTTAGAATCGTATTAAGGATCTCATCAGCAGAAACATTGTTTACATTCAAGCTTATAAAACCATTAACAGTATCTGATATAACAATGTTTTTGTCAGTGAAAGTTGCGAATGTATAGATTACTGATCTTAAATCAGCATTTTCAAAGTTAAAGTTAATTTTCTCTTTGCTGATTAAATTATCTTTTTTATAAATAATTTTTTTAGGGATATACTTGAGATCAATAACGATATTGTTACCTTCTTTTATGACCTCATGATTCATATTTTCAGCAAGAATAACATCTAGCACTGCGGCTGACGTTGTTTGTTTAATATCTATACTTTTTACATTAGTTGCAAATTCAGATACATCTAAATTAAAAAGCCAGTCTTTAGGGACTTTTGTACCAGGTAACGAGACTCTAATTTTGTCACTACCTTTTTTAACTTTAACTTCAGATTCTTCGTTAAGCTTAATAATTAACTTAGCATTTCCAGCAGAATCACGTTTGAAATCAATGTCAGATATAGCTCTTACAACGTTCTCTTTAACTTTCTCTTCAAATATTCGCTTAGATTTTTCAGCATGAGTCTCTTTAAGCTTAAGAATTAGCTCATTCTTATCTGATTTTAGCGAGTAATACCTTGAATCATCCAGTTTCAAAGATACTAGAACCGAACCACCCTGTTCTTCTACTGTAGCGTTTTGAATTACATCCAAAGAACCATTCATATTCGAGGCTTCGCTATCTGTATCATTTAGAACAAGATTAATTACTTTTTCTGTTCGATCTTCATTAATGTCGAAGCTTGGAATTGATGACTTGTGATCAAACTCCATAACGAAATCAATATAACCTTGAGAATCTGGTTTTTCATAGGTTGAAACAAGCGTACCTGCGCTTGTAGCATTTGCCACTATGACTGATGAAATGGCTAAGGCTACTCCATGCTTTTTAAAATTTAATTTCACTGCTCACTCCTGCTTTGAATATTGCTGTAAAGATGTATTTTCTTAGTTCCATTAACCCATCTATTACCATTATTTAATAATTCATTTACAACCACATATAGTTTATTTATATCGACTATCTCACCGTTATTTACACCAAGATAATTACCTTTTTTAACAATATGTGAAATACCCTTAGGGTCCTTCATAATCGCTATAACATCATTTCCTTTTGACATCATACCGATGTATTTTATTTCTTCTATATCGTATTCTTCTAGCTGCTCTTTAACTCTAAACCTATCAGGTCCAGGCAAATCAGCTTGTTCCGAATCAGTTACAACCTCTTGATCTTCAAAATACAATCTTTCAAACACATTCCTATCATCACCAGCATTGTAACTGAATCTCTCATACTCCTCTATGACAGGCAATGGAGCAATATTTGAGGTATCATTGTTCACAAATTCAAACATTTTTCTTTCAATATCTTCAAAACCGTCGTTTTGAAAAACACAACCCTGAATTATGACTGATGAAATAGCCAAAATAAAAGTTTTACTCAGCCTCTTCATCATTTTCCTCCTCAACATATTCAACGTATCTAAACGTTTTAGCAACGATGTTTGCGTTAACCATGTTCTCACTATCCCTTTCCATAACCACATCTTTAACTACAACAATTCTGTCAAGGTTTGAAATATTTCCTATAAACGTAAGAACATCCTGATACCCACCCACAACAATAATGTTTATAGGCATTTCTACGTAGAACTTCATATCAAACTCATCAAGCAAATCAATTTTTCGAATTTCAAGACCGCTATCTATTGCCGATTCATTTATATCATCTAATAACTCTGGTATTTCTATTTCAGTTGGCAACCTACTTACGAGCTGATTTAACATTTTTTGAACTTCAATCATTTGCTTTTTATATTTATGTACTGTAGCTGAGCTGGCTGCCTTAAGTTGTAATTCATCTATTTTTTCTGAT
>Ga0102948_1000034_pt1 | contig 45024 bp, 71 predicted proteins | sample SalPonA_A_H2O_MG_FD_78211 | JGI IMG/M metagenome (GOLD analysis project Ga0102948, IMG submission 78211) | Water microbial communities from South San Francisco under conditions of wetland restoration - Salt Pond MetaG R2A_A_H2O_MG | ecosystem: Environmental > Aquatic > Non-marine Saline and... | reverse complement strand
TTGTGCTGGTGGCATTCCAGTGTTAACAGTCATACCTGACACATCAGTTCCATTTGATTGTGCTTCTTGTGCATTTTGTGTTTCAGCACCTAATTTAGTACCAGTTAATACAAAGTGCATTTTACCTTTTAACTCATCATACGATTTAAAGTATGTAGGTTCTAAGAACTCTTGTAACTTATGTGTATTAGCATCAATCTCAGCCATAGCAGATTCCATTGACTCGTATTCAGCAGTTGGTGACATAATTTGTGTATCATCATAATTAAAGAAACCAGCAGATTTTTTAATTTTTAACATAATGTTAGCACCAGCCATTGGGTTATATAACTCAACTGGTTGTACACCTAATTTTCTGTCATTTTCTGTTGGATTCATAACTGTTAAGAATTTATCTAATAGTTTTGTTCCAAATTCCCATAAGAAATACTTACCATTGTTTTCTGGGTTAGCAGGGTCATTAATTACTTTGATATTAGTAATATACTTGATTTTTCTAGAGAATTGTTTTGCTCTTTCTTTTGCTTCTGCTGTACCTTCATTGTACAGTCTTTGCCACTCTTCAGATACCGGACAAGGTAATCCAATTGTTTGTGGAGAAGGTTCAATAAACCATCTTTTCTTTTGTTTTGATGGGTCATACACTGAGAATTGGTGGTGGAATACTTTTACAAATGGTACTCTGTTTTCGTCAACTACTAATCTAATAATAGCAGTACCTGTATCATCATCCCCTCTTGATAGTTTCCAAAATCTTTCATCAGGACCATACTCTTTTTTCTCTGTAATAGCACCTGCTTGTAAATTTTGTTGTAGACTTGCGAAGTCGAAGTTAAATACATCACTCATTTTATTTTTCCTTTTTCATACATTATTAACGATTTTTATACATTATTATAAATTTTATGTTTATCTTTAAACACACCTAACTTTTTAAACGAATTGTTGCAACATTTTCATACGAATGAGAATATATTGTATATATTCTACACTGTATTTATATTGTTTAAATTCTAACTAGTCTCTAGCAGCTAATGAAACTACAATTTGTAAAGATGGTAAATCTTGTGATGTCCATAGTGTAATATAAGAACCAGATTTAGGATTTTTAGCAACTTTAATATTATAGTTACCACCTGGAATCTTTTTAATATTATTCATATCAATTACAATTTTCATATCATCATCATTACATTCACCCATAATAGTTGTTTTAAGTGAGTTTGTGTCAGTTTTTGTACTGTCAGTTACATCTAAAACAATTCCACCATCTTGTGGGTAAACTACTAAATCATTAACTTTTAATGACCCTGAAATTTTTGATAATTTACTTAATTGTTCAGCAGATACATCAAAATTTGCAGCTTCAAATGCTTTAGAAATGTTTTCTAAAATAGCAGGGTTTGTACCATATGCTTCTTCAATAATAGAAATGTCTGTAGTATAATACTTAGCATTCTGGGCATCATTTTTAATAGTAGCAATTCTATCTTTAATATCAATTTCAGCACCATCAACATAAGAAATTAAGTTTAAGAACTCATTAATATTCATAAGACCAAAGTCATCAAATTTGTCCTCACCTAGTTCTTCTACATTAATAAAAGCAACAATACTTCTATCAATGTCCTGTACTCCTGTAATAGGGTGTGATACTATAGCAGTTGTACTAATAGTAGATAAATCACTTAAGATTTTTTGTGTTTCGTTATTTAACATTTTTACCGTTTCCTTTTCATTTTAAACAATATCTCTTCTTTGGAGATATATAATTATATACAAATTTTACTTAATTTTTTTATTAAAATTTTCTTAAGTTTAATTTGTTATAATGTATCCCTTTTGGAGATATATAATTATATACAAATTTTACTTAATTTTTTTGTAGTTATGGAACTTCTATCTCTGCTTCTGCAATAGGGTAACCATTATCTAAATAAAGTGACATTCTTTCGTCTGCATGCTTTAGACAGTGATTTCTACTATTTTCAATAACATTCCCACTTTTATTTCTTCTAGAGAAGTCATCTATAAAGTCCCATATCTTAACCCATTCTTTTGAGTCGTGTAATCTCATTCCTCTACCAACTGTCTGTTGTAGTCTAATAGGAGATTTAGTTGTACTTGCTAATATAATGTTGTGTATTCTTTTTATCGAAACACCTGTTGACATTGTACCAAACGATGCAAATACTACTGCATCTTCTTTTGTCTCAAGTATTTTTCTGATTTGTTCTCTTTCTTCATCAGCAATACCACCATAAATTAAAAATACATCATATTTCGACAATGGTTCGAAAATGTTTTGGTCTAAACCAGCCTTTGTAATATACCCTATTTGTCTTGAATTTAATTCTGTATTTACAAAAATCTTTTCAGTTTCTTCAGGTATAGATTCAAGTGATTTTGGTGTAATTTTATCTAAAAATAATAGATTATCAATTCCAAATTTTGACCTAAGAAATTCTTCCATAAGGGTCTTTCCATGGTCTACCTTTGTAAACATAACAAGTGTATTACCACTTTTAGCAATCTTATTTGTGTACTTAGCAATGAGCCTATTTCTTTCTTTATGTATCTCTATATATTTGATTTCATCTGGGTATTTCTTAATACCTTTCATTTCATCTTTATCTTTTTGTGAATAATTTAAGAATAACATTTTAATTTCTACTGGTGTTGCTAACCCTCTGTCTATAAGTCCTTGAGCATTAACAAATCTTTTATGTGGTCCAATAGCACCTAAGATTGATAATTTGTCAGCATATCCTGGTGGCATAGTACCAGTCAATCCAAATCTATATTTCGAAGAGATTGCTCCTGGTAGTATAATATCCGAAAATACCTCAGATTTAGCATTATGAACCTCATCTACTATAATACAACCAATTGTACTAAATAAATCAGGTGAGTTGTATAGTGACTGCCAAGTGGAAATAATATTCATACCACCTTCTAAATTATCAGCAAACAATTCTCTTTTTTCTTCAATTGTTTTACAGTGTTCACCACCTATTCTTACAATATAATCTTCAATAACATCGAACCCATAATCCACAAAATCTTGGTACATCTGATTCACAAGCATAACATTTGGAACGACTAGCATAGTCTTTATACCTTTGTCAAGCATCCATCTAAATATTATATAAATGATAAATGACTTACCAGCAGAAGTCGCAGCACCTATTGTCATCCTACCTGAATTGATTGCTTCAAATGCAGCATCATATTGATAATCATATGGCGGGAATGGTAGGTGGAGTGACTTTAAGAATGTGTCAAAATCTTCTTTAGAAACTGTTTCAAAATGTGTATTAGACATATACTCAAAGTTTATGTCTGGTAGGTTTTTTGAAACTTTTCTATCTAAGTACTTCCACATTCCTTTAGGAAATACCATTAAGTCGCCTACCATTTTATAAAAGTTTTTCTTACCATCCCACAATCCTGCTCTAAATGATGGTGTAAACTTGTATCCTTCTGTAAAAGCAGATAGTTGGTCAGCAAACATAACTTTTAGCTCTGCTAATTTATATGGGTCATTTATTTCAGAAAAATCTAATTTACAATATGACTCATTTACATCTTCACATAATACTCTCATTATGATATACCGGCCATAAATTGTTTGTATTGTATGTAATGCTTCATATCCCATCTAAGTTGGTCAATATTTTTCATACACTCTTTAAAAAAGTTTTCATAACTTTCGTGGTTACTTATTTGACCTCTTAATTTTATCATGTCAATATCTTTGTCAATAAAACCTTTTATTTCAGATTTATCTAGTGCTACATCAAATTCATACTTATAGTACTTCCATTTACCATGCCACATTTCATCTAGTTTTTGTTCTAATTCATTCTTTTTTTTACTAACTTGAATATATAATGTTTGATAGTATGCGTACTCACCAGCAGTTCTTGTGATACGCTCTTCTATATTATCTTTATTCCAATCAACAAAGTCTCTGTATCTTTGTCTTATAGCATCAAAATCCATTCGTTTCCTTTCTATGGGTCTATTAGTGGTTTATTCATAAAGTGTTTTATGTCTTCAATTTTACCAGTAAGTAATTTAGCAAGTGTTTTATTAATATTATCTTCTAGTACAATTGCTTTAGTAGGTACATTAACTTCAGTTGACCACTTTAAATTATCAAAAACATAACAATTTAAGTCTTTTGGTACTGGTCTTTTATTCCAACCATATACTTTATAATAACACTTTTGTACTGGTGTATTTAAATAATCAAACATATATGGGTCAACTACATATAAATCAAAATATTGTCTACCTGCAGCCTTTGTATGTTCATACATCTTATTTAAATATGGTTGAAATAAATTACCGTCTATTATTAAATTGTATAGTCTTAATTGTTCATCATCATGTATTTGTGTTTTTATTATATCCAAAATTTGGTTAATATTAAAATTACTATACGATACAGTGTCAATCATATTATATGGATTCCAATATCTATGAAAATCCCCTGTAAATATTGTTTTAAACATTGGACATATTGTGAATTTAAACCCATCAATCGGAGTGTCGATTAATTTAGTATTCGGGTCTAACATTGCCATTTTTTTTAAAAATGTGTTTCTTTGTTGTGGGTAACCACCTCGTAAACATATAACATAATTGTAAAGTTTATCCAATGACTGGTCTATTTGAGGTAGATTTATATACTCTGACCTTTTGTGATTATTATTCCATTGAAGGTCAAAATCAAATATATTACTTAATGAATCCATCCATAAGTATTCCATAGTAGTTTCAAATTTTATATAAGGTCTCATTGACATTATAAGTTCTTTAAACTCTACTAATTGGTCGTGTATATACTTTTCATTGTAATTTTCAATGTTTACAACTCTTTTTATACCACCATTTATATAATCAATATCCTTAAACTCTGATAAGTTATTGTAAGTTTCGTTGTCTTCTTTAAAATAAATGTTACACCTCTCTTAGATTTCTCGTAACCATATATCCTCTACACTAGATGAACTTAAATACTTATATTCTTCTTTCATAGTCATAATACTTTCTTTAGCTTTATTCATTTCTTCTAATGTTAATTTATATATACTCATATTAAGTAAATAATCATATGTACCATCTTTATGTATAATTCTTTCATACTCTTCTAGTTGGTCTATAATTTCTTGTTTACTCTTTTTATTTATTACAATATCACCTTCGTTAATATGTTTAATAAACAAGTATTTAGATGCTTCAATATTCATTTTATCTTTAAGTACACTTAATTGATAATCTTTTCTTTTTTGTATATACTCTCGTTTAATTTCAATAAAACTATCTAATATATCGTGTACACCTTCAAACAATCTCATTTTATTGTTTTCATCGATAGCATTATACTGTTCACTTTCTTTTTTAATAAGCTTTAGTTTTTCTAATATTTTTTCATCTGGTAATTTTAAAAACTTTTGGTCTGCTCTAATTTCAAAAGAAAAATTGTCATTTTCACATTTATCTTTAAAGTCTTTAATTACTTTTTTATCTATTAATTCGTCTAAAAATTTTGTGTACTTTTTTAAGTCCCAATTAGTAGGTAGCTCTGTTACTCTTAAACCTGCAGTACCAACTCTTTCAAACTTACCTAATATTTCCCATTTATTACTCTCTGCACCTTGTCTAATACTACCTTCAAATCCTTTAAAATAAGGTGTTAGCATTATATTAGATGTGTCTTTATTATTTAGTTTTAACTTAATATATTCTTTAATTTCATCTGGGTTTCTTGGTAATATATGTTGACTAAAACCAGGAGTCATACAGTTCATAGAACCATTAAGTAATAATATAGGTAGTGTCGGAATATAAAATCTAGGTTCAATTTCGTCACCTTCAAATTCTTGTTTAATTAAAATTGGCTCATCATCTTTATTAAATAAACTATCAGTATACTTTTCTTTCATAGTATAGATATATCTAGGCGCTGATGCTTCAGGTTTAAATCTTGTACCGAAGTTACCTTCTCTAGCAAGTAATGGCATATTGTTTGTACCAACATAATTTTGTGCCATAGTAACAACTACACCTGAAGCATCTCCGTGTAAGTACTGTGTGAACTCTGCCATTTTGTTAGCAAGTTGTGCTACTTTTATTTCATCTTTAATGTTTTTCTTTAAAACTGTATGTAAAATTTTTCTACTAGAGTTCTTTTGACCGTCAATGTAACTTGCAATAGACCTTAAGTTATCATATGAAGCATAGTCTACTAGTTCATTATTTAAAAAATCAGATATTTTCAAAGCATTCCTTTCAAATGTATTATAGTGTATTATAGTATATTTTAACTTAATTTTAGTTTAGAGGGGAAAAGGTTAGAATTTTTCTAACTCTTTTTCCATATCAATGATAGTGTTGTTTAAGTCTTGCTCAAACTTTTTGATTTGTTTTTCTATTTTGTTACCGTACTTTTCAGATAGTCTGTTCCATATTTTTTCAATAGTATCCCAATCTTCTTCGCTGTATTCACTTTTAAGTCTTTCAGCAGATTTTAAGTTTGATAATGTAAATTTACCACTAACCTCAATCTCCATTAGATTGTTATATTTCGCTTTATTAAGACTAAGTGTTATAAGGTCTCCATATACTGTTAAACCATTATAATCAGATATAACTTCTTCAGTAATTACTTCTTCTTGTGTATTGTCAATGTCACTCTCGTTAACATCCTCTACATCATCTAAGATTTTAGCAATCCTTTTAAGTTTAGACACATCAGCACTTGTAAGATTACTTGTTATTTGTGTAAGTAAATCTAATTTAATTTGAGCAGATTCTTCTAATTGTTCATCTTCATTAAGTCTTAACATTCTTTTAAGTATACCTACAATATAGTCATACTCTTCTGTGTGACCTTGGTCTGCAGCAAGTCCTTTAGCTTTGTGCCAAAGTTTTTCAACTTCTTTTTCAGACTTACCACTTCTTTTGGCAAATGATGGTATCATACTTGCTGGCATAATATATCCTTATACTTTAATTTTTTTATAATTGTCTTTGAAGTACTTCTCAGCATCGTCAAAAGACATACCTGTGTTAGTAAGTGCCATAATAATATCATCGTCTGTTAATAAGTATCCAACATCAGAATCCATTCTAAATTTTTTAACATTTTTTAATATTTCTTCAGGAGTTAAACTCTCTTTTTTACCTTCAGTTATACCTTGTTTCATTAAAACAGTATTTGCCATAACATTCAAGAATTTAATTTTGCTATCTCTTAATTGTTTTAAATTTTCAACAGGTAAAATATTAATAAATTTTTTTAGTTTTTTGTATGTATCAGAACTAGGGTTAATTGTTTGTAACTCATTGTACTTATCACCTAGCTCTTTTAACTGTTTTTTTGTAAATGGTTCCATCTTTTCAGAAATCATATCTACTGTATTGTTTACACATTCACTTAATAATAAATGCTCTTTAAATGATAAACTTTTCATCCTATAACTCCACTACTACAATTATGTTATGTTGTAAATCTAAATTAAAACTATCTAAAAATCCAGCAGACTTTAAGTCTTCAAATGCTTCTTCTGCTTGGTAATCTTTATAAAACTCTAATTCTTTACCTTCTTTAGTTGGGTGTATTGCTTTAATTTTAAAACCAACATCTCTTAAATATTCTTCAACATCAGATATACCCTCTGCAACTACTCTTTTGGTATTAGTAAATGACATTCTATCTAATATTCTTCTAGCAACTTGCTTTCCACCCATTTTTTGGACAATTTTTTTAAAATCATTAACCACTTTTGGGTTTTCATCTATATAATTATCAGCATCAACAGAACTAGTTCTACCTTTTTGTCCTACTGGTGACTCGTTAATTTCAGCATCTAATAATTTTTTAAAGCTCATATTATAGTACCTTTTGTAATCTTTTTTCAAAATCATCAATTAAATTCATAACTTCACTCGAATCAAAAGATTTAGCAAGTGCAACATCAATTATTTCACTAGAGTAATATAAACAGTTATCACAGAACTCTTCCATTTCTTCTGCTTCATCTTCATCATAATCTCCAAACCCATAGTCAATAAAGTCTTTGAATATTTTTTCGAATTCTCTAACATCACCAACTTTAGCAGCGTAAATAGCATCATCAAAATTATATTCTGATAATTTATTGAATAAAGTTTCAGCAGTTGAGTCTAATTCACCAGCAGTAATATTATATACATCGTCTCTCATGTCAGAAATATACTCTTCAAAAGTATCTCTTAAATCAGAAATCATATCTTTAGATTCTTCTAGTTTTTTAGGCTTTTGCTCTTTTTTCTTTTTTTTATTACATTTCTTTTTTTCGATTAAATCTTTAAATTTAGTCATGATAAATATCCTTTTTTATTATATTTATAGTTTTATTAGAGAGAACTGATTTGCTTTAATTCTTTCTTTTCTAAACGGTACATTGTCTGGGTCAAACCATCCTCTAATCATCTCTTCTGCTTGGTCATCGTACTCAAAAATATCAATCATTTTCATCATACCATCTTTAGCAACAACTTGCTTAAGGTCACTCTCTTTCCAAGAACCTAAACCTTTATAGTACTTAGCTACACCTTTCTTTTCAATTGCAGGTGTTAAATCATTCATATTATAAACCCAATCAACTAGTTTGTTATTTTTCTTAATACCAATAAGTGGTGTTTGTAACATTCCAATTTTACCATTTTGTAAATGTTCTGTTAAGTGTGTTAACCCAAATGCAGTACCTAACCCTCTAATATGGATTCCATCTAAATCTTGGTCAGTAGCAAATACAATATACTGATATCCTTCACTGTTAACAATTTCATACAGTTCTCTAAGTTCAACATTTTTCATAAAGTCTTTATGGTCGGCTTTAATAGTATTAAGTGGCTTACCCTTTAATTCGTAATACCCAATTTCTCTTCTACCTAGTACAGGTAAAAGTCCACCTGTAGCAGAAGCACCTTCTGTAATCATAAGATACTTTTTTATACCTGTAGGAGGTAAGTATTTTTCACTTTTTACTTTTTTCTTAGTTTTTTTCTCTAACTGTTGTAACTCTTTTTTCTTTTGTAACTCTTCTTTAAGTCTATAAACATCAGTAATAGGTTCAATTATTTCTTTATTTTTTATAAGTTTGTTACAGAACTTATTCCAGTCTGGTTCTTCTATTTGTGGTCTAAACTCTAATACAGTGTTTGAACAAAGTGACTTAATTTGGTCTTCAAATCTAGGATTTACCATACCTTGGAATATTGCAACTGCAAACAATTTATTTTTAATATCACCTGTTTTAATATTAGGGTATTTTTTACTAATTTTATCAAATATACCTTGTGTAATATTTCTCATTACCCAGTCAAGCGGTTTACCACCGTTATATACATTAAGACCATTAATGTAATGTACAAATTCAAATGTGTCTTCATTGTTTGGCATAATAGCAATATTAAGGTTTTTTGTTTCAGACACTTCAAATGACTCAACACCAAATAGTTTAGCATATTCTTTAAAATTTCTTACTTTAACAAGTTTCTTGTTATAAGTAAACTTAATATCAGGGTATGTTAAAGACAAGTTAATTAGGTCTGTCATAAGCACTAATTGATGGTCTCTATTGAAGTCGTTTATTTTAAACCTTTGATAATCTGGTAAAAATTTTACTTCCGTACCTTTCTTTTTAGATTTAGCAATTTTAAAATCATAATCTGCCATATTATCTTTAGCAGTTAGTACAAACGATTGTTTACCATCCCAAGTACTACCTATAAATTGAGTAGAAAAAATATTAGTAAGTGAAACACCTTCCCCATTCTGTCCCATTGTAGTATTGTCATCTTCATCATCAAAGTTTGCACCTGCATCAAGTGTACACCAAGCATCTTCTGGCATCATAGAACCGTCTGCTTCGTCACCTTCAGTTTCAATAATAGGAATACCTCTACCATTATCTTTGATAGTTATCCAATCCCCGTCAAATTCAGATTTTACAGAAATATCAATACTGTTAGCAAATTTCATATTTGTTCTGATTGCTTCGTCAATTGAATTGTCAATAACTTCTCTGATAATTTTAATAAGACCTGGTGAATAGTTTAGTTTAGTTTTAGTAAATTTTTCGTTATCAAATATATATCTTTCAGTTGTATAAGGTTCTACACTACCAATAAATCTGTTAGGTCTAAGTAATACTTTATCTCTTCTAGATATTTTCTTAACTATATTTGCTTTCATATAATTCCTTGTGATTATTATTATGTATTATAACTATTTTTTTCTTAATTTATATAACAATAGAATAGTAAACTTCACACACTTTGTTTCCAACTTCTTGTGTAGTGTTATTCTCTGTCATTGTTTCTGTAAGTATTTCTTGTATGTATGCGGCTTGTTTGTTTGAGATTATGTCAGTTCTAGTTTCACCGTCTGCAGTCTTTACTTGTATTTCTCTACTGTAAACACCCTCTGCTTCGTATGAAACTGTTAACCATTTTGTTGAATATTCAAATTTATACATAATCTTTCCTTTTTTGATATAATATATTATACCAAAAGAAAGATTAAAACTTGCTTAATTCTTTTACTAGTGTCTCTACTACGCTAAGCATTTTATTTTTATACTCAGGTTGTAATGTTATTCCAAATGCGTGGTCGTGTCCTCCACTAGATGCAACATAAGGGTTGCTTTCTAAAGCTTTGTTAATATGGTCTTTAATATGTTTAGGGTCTTCTATTTCTTGACTTATTCTAACTGATACTCCACCATAACTTCTACCATTAACATAGTACTTATAACCAGGATAATCAATTGTCATATGTGATACAAAATCATCACAAAGGAACATAAGAACATTTCCAAATGGAATAATAAATCCACCATCTTGTAATCGTTTAAATAGTGCAGTTTTTCTTTCTGAGAACGATTTCATTTCTTTTTTCATATTATCTGTTATTTTCATTTCAGTTAATAATTCATTCATAAATCTACTTTTAGGCCAATTGTAAAAAATATCATTTAAAAGTAAACCTGGTTTAAAATAAACAGTATCTGTTTTCCAAGTGTCATAAGCATCAATTGAACTCATTAACTTTTCATAACTTTCATCAAACTGAAATAACTCTTTACTTAATAGGTACTTATAAAATATATAAGTAGCACTTCTCTTTTCAGTGTGTACCATCTTAAAATTTGGAAACTCTTTTAGTTTTTCAAATATCTGAAATTGCTTATCAGATTGGAATGGGTGGTGGTCTACATATGTAAAGTTAACAGACGGATAGTGTTTTACTTGTTTATATAGTTCTATTGTACATATTTCATCAAAATTTAAATCTGTTATGTAGACTGTGTCAATTGAACCATCAAGCACTTCAGCTGACATATAATGGAGCGTAGATACAATGTCACCATAACCAACATTCATATATCTACATTCAGGATATGCTTTTTTGGCACTTAATACACAACCATAACCATCCATATCGTTATGACTTAATAAAAAAACATTATTCATCTTTTACTCCCAAGGGTATACCACCCATTCTCCTGTTGTACTGTTACAAGCAAGTACATTCATATCTGTTACTCTATCTGCTTTTGTATTACTATGAATAACATAATAATGTACATTACTATAATCGCTCATTATTTCTTTAATTTTTGAAAGTGTTAAACCAGTATCAAAAATATCATCTAAAACAATAACTTTAGAATCTTTTGAAGGTATCTCGTTAATAACAAACTGTGGCTCTTTATCTTGACCATCTCTAGTCTGAAACTTAATAACACTTAAAGGTGTATCAAATTTGTTTGATAATTTAACACCAAGTGGTAACGACCCTCTGTGTATCGAAACAAAATATGGTGTAGGACCTTCAACTAATTCCCCGTGAATTTTAGCAACATCTAATTCAAAATTTTCCCAATTATAATAAACTTTATCCATCTCTATCCTTATGTAATGTCTTATGCATTATACCAGTATTCATCTTAATATATGCACCTAAACCTAATAACATACCTATACTAATAAGTAACATACCTATGTAATCATTTTGTTGATAAGCAAGTACAACCCAACAAATATCAGCAACAAAATATATTCCTACACTTATAAATATTTGCCCTCTAAATACAAAGAAGGCACCTATTATAAGTAGTATACCTCCTAATATTGCGTATGACATTATGATTCTACTCTACAGTGACTTTTTGGAGTTTCCCAATATTCAACTGCTGCTACTTTAATGTTAGGTATACCTTTCATTTTTTCTTGTGCAACTGTCAACAACCAACCTGCTAAGTTTTCTGATGTAGGAACAAAATCAACAATAACAATACCTTCATATTTTTCATATATTGCTTTATCACCTGGATTATCTAAATCTAAAGATAAATCTTCTACTAGTTGTCCTAAAGCAATTGTTGAAAACCCTCTACTATCTGTAATCAAATATTGTGTATCTAACTCTTTAGTATCCAACGAGTGTAACTCTCTAGTTCATTAGGTAATAGTGGGTCTTTAATGTCTAAAATCATTTTATGGTCTAATGTATCATCAATAAAATTCTTAAACCATCCAAGGTGTTTAAAATCTGTAACCATTCCAGTAGATTGTACATTAATACCAGTTTTTTCTTCTTCTAAGAAAACTTTAATTAAACCTTCGTGTCCGTGTAAGTGTCTACAAGCAAGACAAGCATCACCACTCTCTGTAAAATTTGTATCAAGTCTTTGATTATGAACTCTATGTCCATAACAAAAACTAAACGATTTATCTATAATATGTTTCACACTAATCCTTATTTAATACTTAACTGTACTTCTTTTCTATTTTCAAAGTTTTCAAACTCACCACCATAATATTCACTTGTAAATGTTCCATCTTTAGACTGTGACCCTCTTAACGATTCACAAGTATGTACAAGATTACATAGTTTTACATACACATTAGCAGTCTCTGCAGCAGCACTTACTTCTTCATAAATCATTTGTGTAAGACCTTCTTGTAAATGTCCTCTTCTAGCAACCCAATCAACAATCCTCTGTAATTTACTAATACCTAAAATTTTATCTTCAGGTATATAAGAAATAATAGCATAAGAGTCATCTCTAAACATAGTACTAAATGGTGCAGTGTGGTGTGAACATACACTTACAACATCAACTCTTTTCGTAATTGGAAACTTTTGTTTATGTTCATTTGGAAATGATGCAATTCTAGGTTTTTTAGTCCATCTACCAGATAATAATTCTGTATCATCTTCTAAGTCTGCACCACAATACATTTTAGTAAATCTGTAAGGTGTACCAGTTTCCCCTGCAACATTTTCATCTGTCATATCAATTTTCATTGCTCTAAATACACATTCCATATGGTATTGTGTAACTAGTCTAACCAAATAGTGTACTTTTTCATCAAAATTTTTATTATTATTAAATACATTTTCAGAAATCTTAAAATCATTCATATTTTTGTATGTTTCTAGTGCAGTATCAAAATCTACAGTTGTATATTTTTTTGTAAATCTTTCTTTCGCATAGTTAATAATATCATCATTTAATACTTTAAATTCCATTATTATCCTTTGTTTTATATTGTATAAACTAATTATAGTTAAATTTTACTTAATTTTTTGATTGTTTTTTATGTAGTAAGTGTTTGGAAAATCTAGTAGTATACTACTAGATTATCCATTTATTGTGGTTTGATTTGTGAAGCAATTGCTGCGATGTCAGCGTCAGTTAATCTCATAACTTGACCTTTCATTACACCTGCCATTGGTCCACCATATGTTCCATCTTTATATCCGTTTAATGCAGTTTTAATCTCTTCTTGTGTCATTTCAGAAACAATTTTAGATTTACCTAGTGCAGACTTTGACCAATCCGCTCCGTGACATCCTACACAACTTGCAGTACTAACCTCTGCCGCCATAATTCCTGTTGCTAATATTGCAATCCATAGTAACTTTTTCATAAGTTCTCCTTTTGTTTTTATTTAGTTATCTTTTTGTAACTGTATAATTATACCATAAAATCGTGTAAAATTGTGTAATTTAGATTAAATTATCCTTAATTTTATGTATTAATTACACGATTACTTTTAAATGTACTAGTATACATTTAATTGTGTATAAATAATAACAAAAAGGACTTAATAATGGCATATAATACAGAAACTTTTATTAAAAAAGTAAAAGAAAAGTTGGGTAGTAAAGTAAGTACATTAGATTTTAGTGATGTAGTATATGTTAGTTCTTCTGATAGAGTGACAGTACATTGTTCAGAACATGGTACATTTACACCTCAAGCAAGGTCTTTAACGAGTGGTAGAGGATGTCCTAAATGTAAAAATAGAATGACACCTGATAAATTTATAGATGACTGTGCTAAAGCATTAGGTGCGAAGTTTTATACAATTGAGATTGACAAAAATAAATTTGTAGGTATAGAAGAGAAAATAGAAGTTAAATGTGTATACCATGGTGTATTTACACCTCAAGCAAGGTCTTTAACGAGTGGTAGAGGATGTCCTAAATGTAAACAAGAAAAGACCCATAAAGAGTACATCAAAGAAGCATTAAAAATAAATGGTAATATATATGATTTATCTAAAGTAAAATACACTAGGAGAGATAGACCTATAACTGTTATATGTAAAGAGCACGGTGAGTTTAATATACTACCTAAAGATTTTTTAAACAAAAATCTAAAATCTAAATGTCCACATTGTAAACAACCCATTTATACATCAATGAGTATTAATACTCTTAAGTTAAATGAACATAAAGATGATTACTGCATTCTATATAGTCTAAAGTTCACACATATTGAAAATAATGAAAAATTTTATAAAGTTGGTATAACCACTAAAGGTATAATTGATAGATTTAAACAAATAAGGAAATATTATAAAATAGAAGTCATAGATTTATATGAAGGGACATTATTAGATTGTAAGGAAAAAGAAGAACAATTATTATCTGAAAATGAGTTCTTTAAATATACACCTAAGGAAAAAATAGGAGGTTATACTGAATGTTTAAGTAAACCAACCTATTTTACACTACATTAAAGTAAACTTATTTAGTAATTATTTTCACAAATTTCTTAATTTGGTCTGTTGTATCAGGATAACCAGTGTTGTCAATTTCATAATCAAAGTTAAAATCATTTAACTCTGTTTCACTTGCGTGTGTGTCTGTACACTCTGATTCTAATACATCGTGTCTAATTTTTAATGTAATTGCTTTCTTTTTGTACTCAACTAAAAATCTAAAGTCTGGTACTAATACAAAATCAACATCAAGTTTTTTTGCTTTTTTGTATAGAAGTTTTGCCCAAATGTTATCACCAAATACAGGTTTCATTGCTTCAGTACCAAATCTTTGTAAAGCACCTCTAAAACTATCTTGAAGGATTGTTACTGATGGTTGATTATCTGGATATGCTTTAATCTCGTAACCAAACTCTACAACATCATTTTTATATGTGTCTAAATCTTCTTCTGAAATACCAAATGTTTCTGCAACAATAAATTTCATAGGGTCTGCAAATCTAATAATTTCAGCAGTGTACCCTTTTTTTTCTAATCTTTTTTTGATTAAATCAGCAGAATAATCTTTTCCGCTTCTCTTTTTACCATTAATTAGAATTACTTTTGACATTAATTTCCCTTTCAACTAACATATCTATAGTGTTTTGAACAATAATTTTACATTTATTAACAGCACATTCTTCGGCCCAAGTGTGAGCATTAGTATTAAGATGTAAATTCATTTGTTCTAAGACACTGTCTTTTATTTCTAATAAATCTTCTTCTGTAAAAACATTCATTTTCTACTCCTCTACTGTTTTAATTGGTGATAATAATGTTTCTCTTGCTTTATCTAAATCTTTATAAATTGATACAGTTTTATCAAAAATAAATTTAAATTTAGTATCTTTGTATATGTTAGATAGGATTTCATTATCGTATGTTTTGTTAACACCATTCATTTCTACTGTCATATTACCATTATCAAATATAATAAAAGTGTAATCACTGATATTTAGAACTTTATTATTATTATCCTTACCAATAGATAATTTAATACCAGATAGGTTTTTATCTAATTTTGTACCTAGTATTTTTTTCTGTGCTTCATTACACTTTTTATTTTTCAAATTAAATTCTTCATTTAAATTATAAAGTGTTTTAATTTTATCAATCATCATTTCTTTAACATCTATCACTTCTGTAAAGGAAACTGCTTGTGCGTCACCAACGAGTACTTTCCAAGCATCTTTAAGTCTCATTATAAAAGGAGCAGTTAAAGGTTTAGCAATATACCACTCCCCTAAAATCTCAGTTTGAGTTTGAACTAAATTATCAGCATTAATCATAAACTACCTTTTTGTTTTATTATACCTAATTTTTTCTTAATTCTAGTACTAATTCGTTAACTTTTTTATGGTTTGGTTTCTTTTGTAATTCAGATTTTTTCATCATTTCTTGTAACTGACTGTCAAGTTTCTCAGCATACTCAACAACCCATTCATATGTATATTCGCCGTTTCTAACATCATTTACAAGTTTTAATCTATCACCTGAAAGTGTCGGCTCATATACACTAGTAGATAGTATATCTTTACAACCTTCCATCAATCTAACTAAATGTGATGCGTGCTTAGTATCATAACCAAACTGTTCCTCTAGAGCACCTCTTTTCTCATTTCTGTTACATTTCCAATGCCACATTTTCTTAACATGGTCTTTGTCAGATTTGTATTTCATTTGGTCAACTGAAAGTAAACATACAAACTCACCTACCTTCTCTGGGTCATTTGCCTTTAAGTTACCCTCTTTAGAGAATAATCCGTTACCACCAGTATACACAACTAACATACTAGGAGATAGTGTTCTAAATGATGCTTGTTTTCTTAAAAATAATTCTAAACTTGTTATTCCAAGTCGTTCAAATAATTCGTAATCAGACAGTTTTGCCTTTATACTCATTTGTTTACCTTTTAAGTCTTTTGGATGACAGTAGTCAATTAACTGAGGTAATCTATAATTTTCTAGAAATCCATCACCATTGCTCATTTCTGCTCTCAATGTTACAAATTCTTTCCAAGATACACATTCTTTATTTGTGTTTTTTTGTGCATTTTCACCTGTTACCTTTTCGGCAACTTCTCCACCAAAGTTGTCACAAACCCAATTAAAATCAACCCTATCTTGCTCAAACATATATTTTGTAAATGATAATACTGCATCAGTGTCTGGAAATTCAGTTATCCACTTATTATGACCTTTGATTCTCTTTAACTGTGCCATAGCATAACCACTAAATGTATGCTTAAGTTTTGTACTCATAAACAAATCTTTGTTTTCTAACAATTTCTGACCACTGTTACTTTTATATAAAGAGAACTTAGGGTTAGTGTAATCGTGACATAACATATCCATTATGTTCGGATTGTTATCCAGTGCTAATTGACAAAATCTGTTTAACTCATAAAGTACGACATCATCTGTCTCATTTAGTTCCATACCAGCTTTAACAAGAGCATCATATACTGTCTGTCCCTCTAATTGTTCAGTCTTTCCAAGTAAACCTGTGAATGTATCATTAGATGCCATAAAAACGCCTCTATAATCCCAATCTGACTCTGGTCTGCTATTTCCATATAAGTGACTTCCAGCCACTGTTAAGAACATTAACTCGTATTCTGTGTTATTATGTGTGAATTTCATTTTCTTTCCTTGTTTTATCTTTTTTACAGATAATCTATCCAACCACCAACATAGATAAGTTCTATGTAAACTTGTATTATTATACTATATCTAAACTTAAGACACGATTAATCGTGTCTATAGTTTGGACCTTGTGCAGCAATATGGTCTGCTTCTTTTCTATTTGCGTCTCTATTAATCATTTCATATGGCATTTCAAAATCTACTTTACTTAGTTTGTAATTATCTTGAATCATATCATTTAACTCTTCGTCTGACCAATCATAATCTTCAAACACTTCTTGTACTGCTTGTGCACCATAGCTTCTGAATGGGTGTCCACTATCCTTTCCAGCCATTAAGTTTTCAACTTCATCAATTAATACTCTTTTATTTTTAGTGTATGTCCCTTTATCTAGTGCATACTTTAATCTGTCAACGCCTAATAATCCTCTTAATTCCCAAGAGTATTTTTCAATAGTATCCCAATCAGACATTTTATCAATTACATCTTTTAATATAAGTGCTACCATATCAGAATTTTTACCAAATTCATCCATATCACCGTCAATATCACCACTTAGTATTAATTTTGATATTTCTGGTCTATCTTCAACATTATTCTTTATAAAATCTTCGATACCATAGTAATCGTTTATGTATTCTAACATTTCAAGTGGTATTTTGTCTATGTTAACTGAATTTAATACACGGTCAATTGTTTTTTCTGCGTTTTTGTCAATAATATAGCCCCAACAATCAATAGCATATTCTAATTCATCACCAGTTGTAACATTTTTATCTTTGATAAGAAGTTTCATAAAGTCATCATCATCATAAATATTTCTATCAAATAATTTACTTTTGTCGTTATCTCTGAAGTACTCCCCAAAAATTTCACTTAAAGTTTCATACTCTGATGAAGCTGCTGCAAATAAATATTCAGATGCAGAGTATTCAAAAATAGAGTCAATTACATCTTGTTCGTACTCATCTTCTTCTTCATCATAAAATTCTTCATCGAACTCGTCCTCGTAATATCTAATAAGTAAATCTATATCTATGTTAGATTCGTTTAAATTTAAAATTAAATTTTTATATGTCATTTTTTCCTCTTTTTTTGCTTAAATATATAAATCTGATTAATATTCAGTAATTGTACCTTCTCTAGTAAGTGAGAGACTAAACATAATTGCTAAACTTGTTTTTGTGTCCATTGACATAATCATATTAAACCAAGATGACGAAGCAACTAGATATGATATGTTAATAATATAATCAAATAACATAGTTTTCCTTTTTATTGTATTTATACATATACCTCTTCAAATTTGTATGTTCTCTTAGCAACTTTAGGTTCTTTTTTTGATGTTATATATTCTGTCTTTTTTGAGTACATTTTGTGTGACACTTCAAGTCTACTTTTTAAAAATTCTGCTTCATCTTGTAACTTTATTTTTTGAGACTTTTCTTTTTTATATGCTTTAGCCATAAGGTCACCTAATTCTTTTGCTTTGTTGTATTCGTGACTATATGTTTCTACTTTTTTTCTTAATTTTGACAACTCTTTAAGTAAATCATTGTAGTCCCATTTAACATCAATATACTTTTGTTCTTTAAGTTTTACTTCATTTTGTAAAGTTTCTATAAGTCTTTGTTGATTGTTGATTAGTTCTTGTATTTCGTTTGCTTGAGTTCCGTTTAATACAATAGTGTCGTCTTTACTATACATATACATTCCTTCTGTTTTATAAGTATATTATATACTAATTATTCTTAGATATTACTTAAATGGAAACTCAATCTTACAGTTCAATCTTCCTACTCTTTTATTTGATTTATCGATAAGCATAAGGTCGTCTGCTATTTTAAACATATCACTTTTCGATATATTTACACCTTTAGATTTACAAGCACCTATTGATACTTTACAATTGATGTTTGAGTGGTTAATAATACTAGTAAACTTATCTAATGATAATCTTCTACATAATAGTGCAAATTCATCACCACCAATCCTATATATTGAACAATCAAAAAATAATTCTTGTAATGTCTGTGAAACTTCTAGCAAGGCACTGTCACCTGCTTTATACCCTTTGTCTTTGTTTATATTATGCAAGTCATTTAAGTCAATTATACCTAGCATAAAAGTTTCGTTAAAGGTGTTGTAGTCGTGAATATGATTTTCATAATCACTTTCAAAGTCTATTCTAGTTGGTAGTCCTGTTAATGCGTCATATCTGTATCTTTCTATTTGTTCTTTTAGAACTTCAATTTCTCTCTGTAGTGATTTTATTTTATCACAATCATTACAATATTCAGTTATCATACCATTCCTCTGTGTCACTTTTATCAAATCTAATGATTTGATATGGAATACCTTTTGACATTATGTGTTCAATGATATTTTTTGTACCTTTACTCACTCCATCCCAAAATACAATAGCACAGTCAGCATCATTGATAATGTCTTTATTTCTTATCATACCAGCTGCTTTACCATAATTGTGCCAATCTTCTGGGTGTTCTTTGTATCCCATTCTTCTACTTCTAGCAAATTGTCTACCAAATTTATCTGCACCATTAGCCCCGCCAGAAACTACACTATCTACTATTATATTACTTTCTTTTAGTTCTGATACAAATTCATCTGTAGTTAAGTATCCTAAACTATAGTCTATAAAACTTCTACTACCAACAATTGCTAATGTCATATTTTTCCTTATTTTATTTAATTGGTTAATATTTTTATTATTTTTTGAGTGTCATTAGAATTTATATTATTATATTCTAAAATGTCAATAATATCTTTCACTCTTTTTTTATAATCGTCATGTTCTATTGCCCATATTCTTTGTTCGTATACAACTGTTTGAATTGAGGTTTCATATTTAGTGGGTTTGTATTTTTTGATTAATTCTTTACCTATTTCAGTACCTATTTCTTCCTCTATATACTCTTCAATATTCCTCATAGATTTATCTAATATTTCTTTTGTTATTTCTGTTCTAGTACCAAAAATCATTATAATCCTTTATGATATGCAATAGATAATTTATTATTATCTAACATATATTTGTAGTATTTGTTTGATAATAAATTTTCCAATTTACAATATGGAATTAATACAATAGTTTGCCAAGGTTTATTTTCTTGTCTTAGATAAAATATATCTTCCAAATCTTTAAATCTTTCAACTTCTTTTAATTTAACACTATTAAACTCATATTCTTTTAACCATTCATCCATATTTTTACCAAACATAGGTGAAAACTTACATATTGCTTCGGTTTTATATTTTGTTTCAAGTACTTTACTATTGTACAATCTTTTTACTTTAGATTTAAGTTTTGAGGAATTTATTTTATCTCTTTTCTTTAATATATTCTCAAACTTATGATAGTAATCACTATTAACACTAACAAACTCTACTACATATGAGTCAGGTTGTACTTTTACTAAATTATCTACAATTGATACATCACCCGTGAATTCAATTTCTCTACTGTAATGTCCTACTGGTGTTAATATTTTGTCCACTAGAGGGGTTTGTTTATCAACATCTTTAAGGGTTATTTCAATTTCTTCTTTACCTTTAACAGTTGTAGCATAAATTTCACCAATAACTTCTAAATCTGATATTAAAACTTCTCTAGCATTTTCAAGGATATTTGTTTCGGTTTGTACAAAGTTTTCATCAATTTTGTTTAGTCTGTCTAACTGTTTTTTGTATTGTTCTATAATCTTTGTTCTAGTATCTTTTTTCTTAAACCATCCAAACATATATTACTCCTCAATTAGCACTTTTAACTCTTTAATAATTTTCTCAACATTATTTCTAGTATTATCATAATTAATTGAAATATTATTCACAGTTTTAAACTGGTTGTCAATTGACAACCCAACATCATTAGTAATTTTATTAATATTTTCTACACTATATTTCATTTCTTTTGTTAAGTCAAACACTGCTTTAGATAATGTTTTAATCTCTTTCTCAATACCTGTGTCAATACTAGTTTTAATGTATTCTCCAATTGCTTGAGCATCAATATCCGCTTTAACTAATGATAGTTTACCTTTTTTAAGAATAATTTTCTCAATGTTTTCTCTATTAAGTTTAGATGTAACTCCATTAATTTCAACTGTATCAAAACCTGTAATAACTATGTCATCTAACAGTACTCTTACTTCTTCTTCATCTCTTCCAATAAACTCGGCAGTTGTTAACTCTAATACTTCTTTATCTGTGAAATTTTTCATTACTTACCTTTCGCTTCAATTAACATAGCAGTGTTTGAATAACTATCAACTAATGCAGACAGTGTTTCGTTTTCTTTGTAGTTCTCTGCAAGAGTCTTAACTTTTTGATAGTTTTCTTCTTGTTTCTTAGCACTTTCTAACATAACACCTTCAAATTTCTTCTGGAAACCACTTCTTCTACTTTGTGCTTCTTCAATGTACTTGATATTTTCACTCGTATCAGCAATGTCCATTACTTCTAACATAAGGTCTTGTGTACTTTGAGCAGATATAGCAGTAATATTGTTTGCTAGTTCCATTGTTTCTTTTAACATAACATTTACATCTTTAAATGAATTTAATGCACCATTAATACCTAACTCGTCTAGCATATCACTTTCTAATGATGGTAAAATTTTAGTCATATTCTCTAATGACTTAGCAGCTAACATAAGTGCAGGTTCAATTTTGTTACTAATTTTATCTTGGTTCTTTAACATAGTTGTTCTTGCCATCTCATTAAGTCTCTTTGCTCTAAACACATCAGCCATTGACTCATTATCTTCAATCATTTCATCTGTAATTTCAATAATACCTTGAACATATTCAGTTTGCTCTGATAACTTTTGTCTCATACCTTCTAACATTCCAACTAAGTCGATAATTCTATCTTGCTTAGCAGTAAAGTTGTTAAAAATTGATTTAAATACATCATTAATAGATGAATTTTCATCTTTTGTTCTTTGTGCAGACTCAATAGACTTTTTTGCCCACCCACCAATTAATGGTAAACTTGCTGCTCTACTTTTTGCTCTACCTAAGAAACTTGAGCTGTTACCTTGAGCATAGTCTTCGATTTTTTCTTTTGCATCAAGTATTAAATCTTTAACAGTATCTAATTCCATCATCTGAATAGTTTCAGTAATTTTCATAGTTTTAACTGTGTCATTTTTCTTAAACGAATTAAAGTCAGACTCTAATTTAATAATGTCAACTCTATCTGATTTTAAATTTTCTTCAACCATTTCTGCTACAATTTCTGTCATAATCTTTCCTTTTTGTTTTATTATAATCTAATATACTTTAATTATAACTTAAAATTTACTGTTTTAAGTCTAAATTGTTGTTTATTGGTTTACCTAATATAGCAACAAGATATATATCTCTACTACTGCCATATTCACTGGATTGCAATTCTGATATACTCATACTAATAATTACCCAACCCTTTGACAATTTTTCATTTACTTGGTTATCAAATGCAGAGGATTGTTTTTCTCTTACTGTGTGTATTTTTTCATATTGTAAAGGTTGAACTAACATTATAAACTCAAATACATTTCAATAGTTTGTTCAATATCGTTTTTAACCATATCGTTATAAAGGTCATTTGATACACTTTTAGTTTTGTTTGTCTTTGTAGTAACATACATATATTCTACATCATATAAATCTTTCCCATTAAGTGTAATTCTAATATAGTTAACACCATTACTTCTAGGGAATTTAAAAGCAATTCCATTATCTAGTGCAAGAAAGTTTTTTGCTCCAATCATAGCAGATAACTTACCTGATGTTGTACCAATACTTCTTAAAATTTCGTTTGCTCTTTCTACTCTTGTCATATTCTTTCCTTCTTTTTATATAGTATAATTATATACTACATACACTTAAAAAGAACTTAATTAGTAAGTGTATTTAATTAAAAATTGTAAATTTGTACCTTTTTCACCTAATGTTTCAACTTTTAATATAGTTTTATCTGAGCCCATTTTTTCATTAAAATAATCACCAATTTGTTCTTCTATTGGTATATCTTCTTTGAAAGTTTTGATTTCATACTCGTTTATAGAGAACAATATCTCTTCTACATCTTTTATTAACATAATGTACCTCCGTGTGAAACATATTTATAATAATTAAAATGCAATTTCTCCATAATTACATTTATTACAATGATAACCACCACTCATTTTACTTATTACTATACCATCTTCACATTCTGGACATTGTTCAATTGAATCTAACATACCAGCACCAACATCATTTTTTAACTTTTGTTCCTCTAGTTCTTTAACATAATTGGTAAGTATTGATATTGCTTCTTTTTGTCTTGCTTGGGCAAACTCATATGATGGTCCCCAAGAGAAGTATTCTACATCAACTGAAAGTTCTCTTAAACTTTCAAGTACTTTATTTGCTTCATTTAATGTCATTATTCAACACCAAGATGTTTTTCAAGTTCAAGTATTGCTTTCTCTGCTTTATGCCATAACTGTCTAGTCTTTTCGTTTGAGAACTGTTCAGCATCAATGTATCTAGTAACAGCATACCCAACACCCTCGTTATGTATAAAACTTCTAGCATCATCATCTGTTTGATAACCTTTTTGTGGCGGTATATATTCATCACCTCTACCTGACACCAATTCATTCATTGTACCATCTAAGTAACTACCAACATATGTTGAAATTAACATTGAACAAACATCCCATTTTGGGTCTTGACAGTCTAAATTTTTTAACTCATTATGTAAAAGTGTGAAAGAACCCATATAAGAACCTGAGTCAAAGTTTGGGTGAATAAATAATCCTGTATTTTTATCTGTAATAATCATAATATTTCCTTTTAAAATGAGTAATTAAATAGAAGTACTCGTTCTTCTTCTTGTTCTGCCAAATAATCAAAATATTCATCTATTGTGATTTCTTTCTTTTTTTCTGGTACTTTTATGTTATCAAGGTCAATCTCTATATCATTTTCAACATCAATTAGAAAATCTAGGTTTGTTTCTTCTGTCATAATCATTCCTTTTTTGTATATGTATAATTATATACTCTATACACTTAAAAACAACTTAAACTAGTAAGTTTAAAATCTTTTTTGTTGTCTTTTTACCAACTTTTATTGTTATGAATGGAATGTTAGATTCTTTTAACATATCTTTTATTTCTTTGTCTTTTTGTTGTGCTTCTTCTAAGTTTTGATTTCTGCCATATGTTTCATAACCAAACTTTTCAACATCTCTTTCAAGGAATATATTGATATTATCATAACTTTTAAACATTTTTGTTACAAGTTTTTTGTATAGTTTTTTTGGTAAATGTCTATCTTTTTGTAAGTATACTACACCCATAACAAATGGACTATCGTGGATAAGGAAATCTACTTGGTCTCTTAATCTATACATTCTATGGTGCTGTTCACCTAATATGTGTAGTTGGTCTGCAAGTCTAGTAAAATCCTTACCAAATGTTAACTCTTTAGCATACTCTTGTATATATTCTACTTTGTCATTTCTTTTTTTCATTTCAGTGAATAATTCTGAAGCAATCGTCGACTTCCCAGTACCTGGACCTCCAAATAAGTTAATATTTTTCATTATCTTGCTAACCCACATTGATTTAATACATCAACTAACTGTACTTCAAAATCTGTTAACTTACATACAGTTATAGGTTCTAAATGTACTGCTAACATTGCACCATCTTCTGTCATAGGTTGTACTGGTGGTTCTTTTACAACATTACCTTCTAAATAATACTTTCTACTTCTAATTTTTTCAGCAGTACAAAAAATAAACTCGGGTAATACTATTGCTAAATTTGTTAATAGACCGTTAAGAGCATCACCATGCTCAAGAAATCTACTCCAAGGATATGGATTTCTGTCTGTTGCTAAAATGTCGTGTATATTGATTAAGTCAATGTTCATACCACCATTTAAACAAATCATTGTCTTGTGTTCTGTTGACCAAGTAAACAACATATCAATCTGTGGAACATCATCAACTTCATTCATATTACCTAAGTTTGGTGTGTACTTGTTAAACAGTTCCATTTGTGCGTGTGCTGCTTGAATTCCTTGTTGGATAGAACTTAAGTAAAAGTTACCAAAGTGATAACATCTCCATTCTTGTCCTTCAAATTCTTCTAATGTTCTCATATAAATCCTTTATCTGTCATTATTAATCCAAAGTGTTCTTCTATTTTGTCACATAAGTACTGAAATAGTTTAGGACTTGATTTTGGCATAGCAGCCAAACCTGTACCAATTCCATCTTTAGGAAACACTATAGTGTGCGTTTTGCTTAGTTCTACTAGTTCTTTGATTTTTAAATTTACTGATATAAACTCTTCATCTCTATCTCTAAAAAATGCTTCAAAATCCATAGTAGGTAATCTTTTTGTTGGAATACCAAAACTATTAGAGCAGTATCTGATTATAGCTTGTCCACCACACCCTTTTTCAATTAAGTTATCACCAAATACATATATGTTATTTGGATTTTGATTTACATCTAGTATTGTGTAGTATTCATCTTGTATTGATACTTTAGTATTCATTGTATTGCTCTGCTATACAACTGTTCATTACATCTATTAGTGCAGAAGTATGAGATAAATCTGGTCTAATTAGTATTAATGTTTTAACAGATGGTATAAAAAACCCTTTTAGTAAACTCTCAAAAAGAGGACTCATTATTTTTTTATCGATTCCTAACACCATTTCAATAAGTTCTTCAAAGTCAGAAGGTTTCATAAAATCATCTTCTTTACAAGTAAACATATTCCAAAGTGTGTCTTTTACTATTAAGGCTTCTTCTTCATCTAACTCATTTTTAAACTCGTAGTTCAAAAATATACTTTCAACATTGTTTAATATATATTGACCTCTATCAATAATACTGTCAAACACTTTATGAATTTCATCTAATGCTGAAGGGTCTTCTGCGCAAACTCTAATAATTTCTTCTTTAGACTCAATTAATTCGTCTATTTGTTCTTTTGTAAGTACCATTAGTTATAATCCCATAATCTTTCATAGTCTTTGTCAGTTTCAATAGAGTGATGTTTAACTTCTTTTTCTTCTTTTTTAACATCGGTAGCAATCCAATTAGAAACATCTGTAAACCAATCTCCAATCATTATAAAAATGACACCTACAACTTTAAAAACACCACTGATAAACTTTTTCATCTTAATACCTTAACTAGATTCTTCTCTTTTTAATAAACTCTTCAAAGTCATTAAACAACACTTCTACACTATCACCACTTGATATTGTTACCCGTTGTACATTTTTTATAACTGTATTAGAACCGTCTGCCCATAGTGTTACAGGTGTTCTACTCTTAACAGATATAACAGTTTCCCTTGGTTCTATAACATATTCAATTTTTCTGTTACATTTGTCACCAGTAATACTCCACAAATCAGTTGATAGTGGTAGTATAGGACCATTGTTATTTTTGTTAATACCAGTTGACCCTTGTGGTGTACTTATAATTATACCACCACCTCTAAAGTCACCAAACATTCCATCTTTTTCTTCAACATTAAACTCAATCCAAGAGTTCATATCTCCACCAATCATAACATCATTGAATGCAAATATAGTTCTCTTATGAAAATTATCATATTCTACTCTAATTTTGATTAAATTTAATTTTTGAAAATGTGTATATTCGTCAACACTATCTCTCTTATTCATAAGAAAGTTAACTGTTCCTTTAGCAACACCAAAAAATGGTTTGTCTAATTCCGAGTACAAATTAATTGCTCTTAGTAGTGTACCATCTCCACCTACTGCTTTTATATAGTTACCACAATCTTCTATGTATTTTTCTTTGTCGTAACTATCTCTAAATAATATCATTTTGGAATCTCTACCAATTCATTTTCAAATGCACTAAAAATACTTGTTTTACAACACTTTAACATATATAGGAAAGATTTTCTTCTTTCATCGTATTGTAATCCAAAAATCTCACAGTCCTCTAACTGATTGTTTATTGTCACTTGAACTTTTTGAAATAGTCTAAATTTTGGTTTTATACCTTGATTATCAATATTCATTTGTACTCTTTTTATTTTATTATACTCAAATTCTACTTAATTATTTCTTAAGCGACTTTAAATAATCTTTTGCTGTGTATATTATATAATAATATCACTTAATAAATGTATCATTTTTTAACATTCTGTGTGGGTTATAAATAATATAAAAAACAAGGTGTTGGTAAATGACATATCGAGAATATAAGGGTAAAATATTAAAAGATAGCAGAGCACACAAAATAAACTTTAATAAAGATAATAGATTATATTATGTATATAGAATCACAGATACAGAAACTAATGAACATTATTATGGTTCAAGAAAATCTATTTTAAAAAACCCGTTAAAAGACCTACTTAATTATAATAGTTCATCAAAAAGAAAAAAAGATATAATAAAAAATAAAGAAAAATATAAATTTAAAATAGTTAGAGTATTTGATAATATAGGAGACAAAATAATTTTTGAATCTTTTTTACATAGTAAATTTAATGTTAAAAGTAACAATAACTTTTTTAACGAAAGTAACCAGACACCTTTTGGGTTTGATACTACAGGAAAAGAGCCGTGGAATAAAGGAAGAGTTGATTTAGGTGGTTATAAGCATACAAATAAACGAGAATCATGGTCAGTTGAGAGAAAAAAGAAACTATCGGAAAAGATGTTAGGACACAAAAAAATTAGTAATAGAAATTATTCAGATGTCAGCAAAGATAAAGTTGTTGTAGTAGATAAAAACGGTAATAAATCAAAAATAGATAAATCTGAATGGAATAAAGAAACACATACAAGTATATCAAAAGGCTCACTAACAGTTACGGATATTAGAAATAATAATAAGTCAAGAGTATCTCAAGAGGAATTTAACAATAATAGATTTTTAGTAGCTAATGGTTCAAAATGGTTTTATATGTATGATGGTATTGTATATAGAAAGAGTGATTTACACAAATTAATGAAAATAAAAAACATTGAATGTAATATTCAAACATTTATAAAAAGAATTAAAAAAATAAATTGTGATGAATATATTAGGGCGTTAATTCCCTAATAATTCTTTCCTACTAATTTTACCTTTTGAATATTTAAGATACATTTTAGCTTTGACTTTAACACCATCCACCATTACATGAGTAGCAATGCCTCTTTCACACATTTCAGGTACTTCCATCCAGTAATCTTTACCTATAATCATTTTTTCAAATTCCTCTGGTGTTAGAAATCCTTGGTCTACAATTACTTTCCTAAAAAAGCTTCTAAGATGTTTAGCAGTATGGGTGACATGAGCTTCAATTTCACCACCTTTACCACTAGAACCGCCAGAATAATCATGGAACATTAAATCAGATTGTTCCATACATATTCTTTCATCTCCTAAACACATAGCAATTGCACCCATAGAGTAACCAGCAGAGTCTAAAATAGTTGTTGTTCTACCATTGAACTTATTTTTAATCACATTATAGAAGTTTTGTCCTTCTTTAACTAAACCACCCCAAGAGTTTATTCTTAACTCTAGTTCATCATTATCTTCTGCATTCCAAAGCGTGTTAAACATTTCATGTAAACCTCTTTCATACTCCATAAATGAGTCCATAAAGATTCTATACTTTTTATGTGCTGGTGTGATTTTGTATGTGTCTGGTAATGTTTCTGTAGTAACTTTACCTTTTTTATCAGTTTTTTCAATTGTAACAGGTTCTTTCTTTTCTGAAACATCAATAACAAACATAGTGTGATATTCACTATTTAACATTTTTTTATCATCTTTTGTAGATTTGTCTTTACTCATCATTTTCCTTAATATTTTATTATTTCCACCCTAGAGTTTTTAGTTTGTGATATATTCTTGCATCCAAAAAGTGTTTAAATCCTTCAATATCACTTCTAATATCACTTGCGTTACTATCAATCTTAAAATCGCTTCTATCAACAAATTCAATTGGTTTCATATTAAACCCACTATCTTTGAAAATATCAGTATAAAATGTATTTTGGTATGTGTTACCATTAAATTCAAATGTAGTTCTATCAACTTCTTTGTTATGATAATAAAGTGTAACATCACCTGGCTTTGCTAATGCAACATATTCAATTGCTCTTAATACATTTTCAAACCAATCTGTCCAATCTTCAAAATCATATAGTCCTATAATATCAACTTCTGTAGGATATATGATTTGAATTAGTTCTTTTCTTTGTTGAAAACTTAAAGGGTTTTTGTCTAAGTTTCTGTTGTGATTAATAGACCCAATAGCAATAAGAGGTCTCAATCCGTCTAACATTATTTCATTAACAATATGTTGGTGACCAAAGTGAAAAGGTTGAACTCTTCCAATAAATAATCCATATTTCATCTTTATTCCTTTCAATTATAGTCATCTTCTAACTCGTCTAGTACACAATGAATAATCATTTCATCATATTCAATACCATTAGTTTTTAACTCACCAATAATATCTCTCATAACCTATCTTCTATCATACCCATCTTTTCCGTGTAACTCTTTGTGCATATTAAAAAAGTATTGTACTAAACTTGTTATATCAATCATATTTTATCCATGTGTTTGCTCTTACTCTATCAAAAGAGTATGTTCTTTTAATTTCACCATTTTCATAAACAGTTTGTAATAAATCAACATAACCAACTGGAATAGTGTCAACATCACCTACCGCGTATTCATTTTCTTCACTGTTATAGAATGTAGTAACTCTACCTTTTTTAGATGCTTTACCTTTATCTGTTATAGGGTCTTTGAATACATCTCTTAATTGACCATCTACTGTTACACTTGAACATTTAATAGCAAACTTTAATGTATCTCTATTAACATTCTGCATTAAATCTCCGCCTGAACCAAATGCTAAGTTATCGGGTGCATATCCTTTGTCAACAACAACATCTAAAATTTCTTTAATAACTACTGGAGAAATACCATCACCATAAATGATTCTGTACTTGTTAAACACTTTTAACCCTTTTGAGTTTTCTGTGTATGCAACATCATTTTCATAACAAATGTCTAACATTTGTGATACTACTTCTACAGGGTCACCTGAATCTGGTCTAATAACAAAAATTGGATACTCATCTGACTCAATCTTTTGTTTCATTGTACCACTAGTAATAAATCTAGTTGCTTTGTAAATGTCATATGAATCTGATACACACGCTACAATAGGACTTCCTTTAAAAGTTTCAATGTAGTTCTCATAGAACTCAAATTCCCCATCTCTTCCCCAAGATGTCACAGTACTGTGCTCTGTTGCTGGAATTGAATATCCTGCTACTGTATCCTCATCAACACCATAATATTTGTCAGCAAAGAATAATGACTTAAAGTTATCAGTTCCTAAGAATTGTGTTAAGTGTGCCATTCCACCTACTGCTGCTGCTTCAACTGTTGTAGACCCTCTATCACCAAAGTTGTGGTATTGAAATGAAACACCATCTGTTGAATCTGAATATTTTTCTGCATACTCATTTAACATTTTTTTAACATAGTATGATTTAGTTGCTACAGTTGTAGGGTACCATACTTTCATTAATAATGTTTCTAAGAAACCAACTACCCAGAATACCTTTTCATCTGTTGACTCAATTGTTACAAGTGGGTGTTTTGTAGGAATAACAGAACCTTCTGCAACTGCTTTAATTCTAACTGGTAATTTACCTTTGTATTTTTCTACAATGTACTGCCACCCTTTATAATCAAAAGGTTCTCCGTGTAATTTAGCATATCTATTTGCTTCTTCCACTTCATAGATTGTGATAGGTGTTTCTAAAAACTCTTTTAAAATATATTGTAATCCAAAAAATACGGTTGAATCGTATTCTCCACCTCTTGACTCCATATAGTCATACATACTTGTAACATTTTTAGGATACTGCATTGGTTGACTATACTTATAACTATCTGCTAAACATACACGATTTATTATCATATTCTTTCCTTTTGTTTTAATGTAAGTATTATAGTATAATTTAACTTAAATTTACTTTAACTTTACTAATGTGTGGCTACAGTTACACCTTTTTTCTGTTGGGGCAAGTACACTATCACATAATGGACATAACCAACCTTTAATGACTACACCGTCATCCAATTGTTTTCTAGTCTCATATAGTTGAGTTTCTAATTGTCGTAATCTATATTCCATATCTCCTATTATATGTTCTGGCCTTTTACTTGACATTTCGTTATAAAATGAAGTAGAATAACTCACTGTCCTATTCATAGTAGAGTCTCTACCTGAGTAACCATCACCATCATATAAAGCCATATTAAACCTTTTTAATTAAGTCTATAATTTTGTTTTTTACTTTTTCTTTGTTCTCTTTTGTAAATGTAGAATCTGTTTCACTTTTAACCTTATCAGCAACTTCTTTTAATGTTGTTGATACAATTGATACAGTATCCTCTATCTCTTGCTTTAACTCATCTTCCCAATCTGTTTCAGTTTGGTCTTGAAATCTCATGTTCCAATTTTTGTAAGTTTCTTTTTTAATGTTTTTGAACTTTTCACCATCGTGTGAAATAGATGTTAATTCAGGACCTTTTGACCCACAATCTTTACATTGAATGTAAGATACTGTTGAACTACCACCTTTAAATGATGTTTGATGTTGTACAATTTCTACATCGTGTGATGCACAAAATGGGCATGGTTTAACTTTTGTTTTCATTTTTTATTCTTTCTTCTATAAAATATTTTTCTAAATTATTTTCTTTTATATAATAATCTGTATCTATATTTGCACCAACTACAGACCCTAATAGAGCAGACATAATTTGAAATATTTCTGTTGGGGTCATATTGTCATCTGGAACAAATTTCTTGTCAATACCATCTATTTTAAAAGTAATTGGTATTTCTTTTATCTTACTTATTTTACTGTCTTGTGCTACCATTTTCTAACTCTACTAAAGATTCTGCTAAAAACTTTGTTTTAATTGCAATAAACTCATCCGCATATTTAGTAACAGCAACCCAATTTTCGTTTTTTATTGTTTCCCCAGCTTCACCTAATTTATCAATATGTTTTTCTGGTACAATAAGTGAGTATTCAAAAATCTCTTTCTCATATATAGATGGAAAATATTCTGTAAACAACTTATACCTAAGTGTTTCTTTACCTAATTCGTGTAGTTTTTCTTCTAATTTCTTAAAATCCATTTTCTTCCTTTATTGTTTTTGGTAGTATTATAACTGTTAGTAGTATTAACATTATAAAAAAACTACCTAATGATACATATATAATAAATGTAACAGTGTATAATATAGATAGTGATATTATACATAATATATCCTTAAAAATCATTTAGTATTACTTAATAAATAAACTAATAATGAATATAACAACATAACCTATTAAATAACCTAACCATTGAATAAAATGAATAGGGTAAAATATAATCTCTTTAAAAGAGAAACCAGTAAATAAACCAGTTTCTCTAAAACCTTTCCAACTTGCTTGAAAAAAAATGTATAATACCATTCCAATCAAGTAAATGTTAACCCACTCTAATATTAAATCATAGTTCATTACTTTCCTTTAATTTTTCTAAAATTTCATCATCTGTCAATTCACTACCTGTAACCTTTCTATATGAGTCACAAAATGTCAGTTGACTAATTAATATTTCATCTATTGTAACATAATTACGCTTAAGATATGATTCTGCTTGGTGTATTTTTATTCTATATATGTTCATTACTTCTGCATTACTTATCATCTGTTCTCTAGCTGTCTGTATACGTGTCATCTACTACTGTCTCCTCTACAATTGGTATATAATTTGCTAGTGCTTCTATAGCAAAACTAGTACCTTCAATTTTAACTATTGTTTTGTCATCGTGCTTTGTTAACCCGTGATACCACTTTTCAGGATTATCTGGTTCTGGTTCCCATACTACAGTTAAAACATAATTTGATAAACCATAATCATAAAGTAAATCAACTCCATTTGTAGCACACCATTCATCACATAGTGTCGCTAAATCATCTAAATTTGTAAACTGCCTTTCAACAACATTTTTCTTTTTATAAACTATGTATCTTGTACCAAAACCACAAGTACCTATAACTTCTTCAACATTAACATCTACTAAATATTTTATAGCATAGAACGCATTTATGAACATATTAACTCCTTATAGGTTATTTATTAGTTTTTTACAATCTTATACTGCTCATAATCATTGTCACATTCTAACATATAATCAGTCTTAACGAAATTAATTAGTTTTGGATTTAAAGTTTCTTTATAAACAACATATGTTCCAGGTTTACACCCGGCAATTTCAACATCTTCAATTTCTCCGTTAATTGTAACTTCAACACTTCGGGATTCAATTGTTTTTAAGTTACCTTCTCTGTCTGAATATTCTTCTGAAATATCTTTATCTGTTAGTGTAACTGACCCTACTGGTGTATATGTGTATGGAGTTTTGACATTTGAATGTATTGTTATCGCTACTATAAGAATTATTACACTTGAAAATATTCCGAATTGTAAACTATCTTTTGTTTCTTTGTCTTCTTTTTTACTAAAAAACCAAAACATAAACCATACGGTTATGATTGTTGCTAATATAGTAGAATATTGAGCAAAGCACATAAAAATACCAAATGAAATAGCCAAGTCAATAAAATAGTTTGTGTGTGTCAATCTATAATATATCACATTATTTTTTCTGTTAGTTGAAAATAATATCAGTAAACTGTCTCTTAAGTAAATGTATAAGTGTTTGATTATATCATAAATCACAATTACAAATCCAACAAAATATTCTAATATTACTTTCATCTTACAATCCTATCATTTTTTCTATTTCTGCTTGTATTCTGATTAAGTTTGTTATTGGTTTTAACAATTCATCATAATCACACTCTAACTTATTCATTTTAACCATTTTTGGAGAATGTTTTAATTCTGTTTGCTCATCTACAATTTCTTTAACACCTGGTAATGTTAACAGTCTTTTTAAATCTGTTAATCTTTTACTTTCCTCACCTATTGATTCTCTAACTGCTTTTAAAGATTTGTTATTATATAATATCTTTACTTAATTTTTACTTAATACAGCGTACCATCCTTGATATTTTATCATACCACTATTTTTAGCTTGAGCAATAGATGCATTATTCTGAAATAGTTTAGTACCATTTTGATAGCTTCTATATAGTGGAGCATATGGTAAATTATTATCCTTACATACACTCTTAAAATTACCATTGGCTTCAAATATAAGTTCATCTTTATCATTAAATATATGAATAACTTTTGCATTATTATTCTTACTACCAGGTCTACTATATTTCTCTGTATTTTTTATTTTTATCCCTAATCCCCTCTCACTAATCTTTTTCTTAGTTTCTTCTGAATGAGACTTACCAAACATTCCATTGTTAGACCCAGATGGTTTAGTTATTATACCATCTTTTATTTTTTGTTTCCTAGTTTCTGATATTTTCTTTTTAGTAGACTCAGAAAGTATTTTACCTTTATTACTATTACTTATTTTCTTTTTTGTATCTTCATCATGTGTATACTTACCTCTCATATTTTCAAAAATATAAGAATTAAATTTATAATCTCTATCTTGGTTTATACTTTTCCAATTACACATACCATTAAAAGCCCATAAAAGTTTTCTTTCATATTCTGTATTCTTATATATCTTAGTTAATAATAAATGTGCTATATAGTGTTCTCTAGCAGTTAAAGATACTAGGTTTTCACCATCATCTGTACCATTCATACACTTTGGTATGATATGATGTACTTCTGTATATTCATCTAAGATTCTTTTCTTTGCTCTTTCTACTAAATTATTATATATTTGTTCATAGTTCATTTATACTCTTTTTAGAGTATTTATAAACTATGAACATTTAGATTTTATACATTTTGAACATCTCATCTAATACTCTCTGAGGATTAGAATTATTATATATCGTTTCCCAATGTTCTTTAACTGCTCTATAAGATTTTTTATCTGGAAGAAACCCTTTAGTAACTAAAAATCTAATGTATCTCCACCCTCTTAACATATCTTCTTCAAGTCTATCTTTAGGATTACCAACAAATCTAAGTTTCATATCAATTATATCTTGTAAACCCATTCCAGTAGGGTCAGTTAATCTACCATTTGATAATTGAAAGTACATTGCATTTACTGTAAAATCTCTTCTTTGACTGTCATCTTCAATTGTTCCAACTTCCACTGATTCTGGTCTACGACCATCCTCATACATTCCGTCTTTTCTGTATAAAGCAATCTCAAAGTTTTCACCATCAATAGATACATTTAACACTAAAAATTGTTTTCCAGTCTCTGTTACTTTGAAACCCTTTTGTATAAAGTGCAGTTCTAAAGTATCATAGTCCAGACCACTTACAAAATCCCAATCTTTTGGTTCTTTTCCTAAGATAGCATCTCTTACACAACCACCTACAGCACAAGCACTAGGGTCAATTTCTTTAAGTACATCGATTACTTTTGTAACAGGTCCTCTTAGAGTTTCAACTACTCTACTTACTCTGCTTTGTCTAACTGCGTACTTTAACCATAAGTCTTTTCCTAATACAGTATGGAATGTTCGAATGTCACCTGTAATTGTATCAACCCACATCATAGTTTTTTCTAAATCTTTAGCAAGGTCTTTGATATATCCGTCTTCTAACTCGTTGATTAAACCTTCAACATCATCTATGTACACATCTTTAAATGGTAGAGGGCAACCTGGAATTTTAATATTTTGTTTGAATAGTTCTGTATTAATTTCTTTTTCTAATCTTTTTTGTATAAACATAATCTTTCCTTAATTTCTTGTAAATATTTTTAATGCTTCTTCTTCAGATACAATTGTAAGTGTACCAAAACCAATTTCATATTTTACACCTGCTCCATCCAACTCATCTTTGAATGATGTAGGAAACTCACCTACTTCAACAACTGTTTGAAACCCATCTTCATTAATTCCGTCATTTACAAATACAAACATAGTCTTTCCTTCTTTTTATATACCATATTATGACATACTATGCCTTAAAGTTTACTGAAGTATTTTACATATAAAAAAGTATTACATTTTTTCTAGTACAGTATGCTGATGATATATTTTTTATATAAAATGGAACTAGCCATTGTTTAGAATCGTCATAAGCAAGTACTATTTCATTTAACCCTTTAAATCTTTCTGTTATAAGCATTTCTAGTAATTTAGCACCTACACCATTATATCTAAATTCCTTTTCTACCCATAAGTAGTGTAAATATAAAGAATGTTCGTCTAAACATTCTGCGGGGAAGTTTGTCATAACCTCTCTAGCGTTTTCACTGTGTTTTTTAAAAAGATTTAATAAATCTTTTTTAGAGATTTCACTGTCATTATACCAATATCTTATATGACCAATTTCTTGGTCATTATTAAAAAATGTAATAGTTTTTAAAAAATTACCAGTTTCAACTATTTTGTTGTACATTGTATATTAGCATTTCTAATTTTAAAAGTTCACCTTGAGTTAAATTGACAAAAAGTTTTGATTTGTCAAGGTCACCTTTTTGTAAGTTAACTTGATACATTTGAGTCATTTTTCCAATCTTTTGTAATTGGTCATTAAATTCTTTTATTTGTGTTTCTGTCATACTTTACCTTTACTCTTGTATAAAATTTGATTACAGTCGTTACACACTATCTCATGTAACCATTTGTTCTTTTTGTTAGTTTTTTCTAATCTAACTCTTGTACTTTTGTGTCCACAATATTCACAGGTTGTAAAATAACTTCTTGCTTCTGTTAAGAAAATTGACAAATCATTTTTTAACCGCCTATAACTGTCTCCCAATAGATTACCTCTTTTTTTAAATTTATTTATATATTATACCTTATTTTTACTTAAATTATAAATACTACAAAAATAGAGAACTGAAATGACACAAATTGAATTACAAAATCTAATTACTAGTTTTTTTAAAGTTGAAAATGGCAGAATAAGTGTTAAAGATTTGAATGTAGAAGAACCTTTCATTGAAATTAATTCTAAAGGCGATATACCAAAGTTCGCTGGTATTAAAATTAATAGAGGAGAAAGTTACCCTCTTAACCTAGTATGGGAAGAAGAAACTAAAACATTCAGTTTTACATTTGGACCTGAACTTGCTCATTTACAATACAAGCATCCTCCATTAAAAGTACTTAAAATGGATAAACCAAATGATACTAAAAATTTAGAAGATAATGATATAGTTATTGTTACTGCTAAAAATTCAGTTCTTTTTTTAGAGAAAAACTATACAAAAAAACTAACTATAAAAGTTATAGAAGGAAATGTGAGAACATTTGAAAGAGCAGGAGGTAACCCTGTTTTTAATTTAACTAAAGGTACCTATACTCTTATAAATTGTGAAGGAGAATGGTTAGATATTTCCTAACTCATCCTGTGATATAACTAAATTTCCATTGTAATACTCAGTTATAAGTGCTTTTCTAGCAGCATTATAATCATTAAACAATTCAGCATCATCTGGTAAGTTATCAGTTAACTCTTTTATTTGATTCCAAGTTACAACACCTTGCTTAAGTGCTTCAATTGTTAAATCAATTGCTTGAATAACATTTTTAGGAGTATCTGTTTGTGTTTCTTTAACTTCAATTTTTTCTACTTTTGATTGAGTATTAATATAATACTCAATTTCATTAAGTAAATCGTCTAATTCTAATCCAAAGTCAATTGCACACTCTCTAACAAAGTTAGTCAGTTGATTAAAGTTTGGTTCTTCTTCGTCAATATATTATCAACTTCAGTTAACACATCATAGTTATTATCACCAAGCGCTGATAATAAATTATCAACACTTAAAGAACCACTGTAAAGTGCTTTTGAAACTACTTTTTTAAATTCCTTTTCAATATTATTTTTTGTACCTGATGTGCTAACTGTTTTCATTTCTTCATCAACTGAAACATCTTTAGAGTGGTCCATATAATCTGTATCTGGATACATACTGTCAAACTCATCTAATGTTGGTGTATCCTCTTTTAATCTCATTGTAGGATAATCATCATGGTATGTTTCTTCGTTTGTAATACAATCACCTTTAATTTCAGTTTTACCATCATTAGTAACTTCGTTTACAACTTCATATCTCCAAGTTCTACCTTTAGCATTGTTATAATCAGATGGAATAGATACAACATCCGCAGGGTTAATTTTAACAATAACAATTCTGTCACCATTTCCAGTTCCACCATAACTTGACATATATGAGTATGATGCAAAGTGTAACCCTTGTGAACAAGTGTTGTTTCTATTGTCATCTACCATGTTTCTTGGCATTTCACAAATAGCACCAATTGAATTATCAAATGTACCAGAGTAAATATCTTTGTAGTCATTTCTAACTTTTTTGTAAGCAAGAAAATGTCCATCTTCTGTAATAGGTAAGTTACCAGACTCTAAGAACAAATATAATTCATCTACTGCTGTTTTAGATGGATTGTCATACAGATTGTCCATAAATCTACACATACCATCTACATTAAATCCTTCACTCATCATTGTAAGGATTCTACTTGTAAGTGTATTTCTTACAGCAATACCTTTGTAATATACAACTCCATTTTCAACTGTTACTTTACTGTTAGAATATTTCTTTAACGCTTGTGCAGTATCAACTAAATCTAAAATTTGTTCTTCTGTTAAGTTTCTTTTAATACCATCTTTAACTGCTTCAAAGTTTGGATGTGAGTTGTCTAAGATTTTTGGAATACCATTTAACATAACTGTAATTGTACTATCTGTAATAATGTAATTTAACATTTTCTTTCCTTTTATTTTTGTTGCCATATTATGACATATCTTTACTTAAATATATATTAAGATTGTAATTCAATCATATTAATATAATTAACCAATGCTTTATCTTCATCGTGGTTTATCTCCCATCTATCTAACATTTTAATCAATGGGTATGCTTTTTGTAATTTAGTTTCATCGTCAAACTTAGTTACATCAACTTTAATATAATTATTAAAAAATCTTGCAGTAACTTCACACATTTTTGTTGCGTGTATTACATTATTATCATGATTATAACTTGAAACAATATCTTTAGCAACACCTGGTAATAAAATATCAATATCTTTTTTAAGAATTTTAATAATATCCTTGATTATAGGTGACGATTTTCTTACTTTCACAGTGTGTAATAAAACATCTTCTAATATATTTTTAAACATATAGTTGTCTTTAATGTCGTCTATTATATTGTTTACTGCTTCGTCAAGTCTAATAAATTCAACTGTTTCTGCTAGTTCATTAAACTTTTTAGTTCCAATAAAACTTTCTTTAATACCTGTAATATATCTAGTAGTATCTACCAAACCTAGGTATATTGCAGCGTGTACAAGTCCATACATATCTCCATATGGTGCTTCTTTTGATTTAATAGGCATATAGTATATTTTAGTTTCTACACTTCCTGCAACATCTTCAAATGATTGGTAAAGGTTATCCCATTGCCAACAAACACTACCACTATGGTAATATTCTTTAAAATGTTTACCTGTAGGACTTTTTTTGTTAACAGTAGCAATTGATTTATCCTCAAATTCTGAAGCAAGTTTATATTCAGGTGAACCTAAAATATCAAATATAGATTTGTCATTTACTACTAAACAATATGACCCATTATTTTCAGCAACCCATGCTCTAACTCTACTAATACCTTTATTTTTACTTTTCATGTCATTTAAAACAAATATAAAATCGTTATCTGTAGAAATACTTCTTTTGAATACATTTCTACCTACTTTTGTTTGCGTTCTATAATTATGATAATAACCAACTATCTCATTATCATCGATTGAAAAATTATGTTTAATAGGTTCCCCATTAAATACTAGACCGTCTGTTAACATACTTGAATAATAAAAGTTTTCTTGTAGTATTTTAGATTTTCTACAAGCTTCCCAAAATGTTTTGCTATTACCGATGTCAGCATTTACAACTTCAACTAGTTCATTATAAACTTCTTCAAGTCTTGCTCTAATGTTTTCTCTTGTAATTTCATCATAACCAATAGACTCCCTAGATGCAGCAATGTCCAACTCACCTAATTTGAACTCAATGTCACAATTTTGACTTAAAATAAATTTTTGTTTATCATTTTCACAATCAATATTATTGCTGTCTAGTGGATACTCAATATTACCTTGTACTACATATTGGTCTCTATTATAATATGATGATTCATATATTTTCCACCCATTTCCACTATACTTAACTACACCTCTATCTTCAATTTCAAAAGTATCTACACCAACTACTACAGGTTTAACATTAAATGGTCTATATACAAGTTCTGCTCTAGACTTAAACTTATCAGTGTCCTCTTTTTTAACAGCAAATGATACTGTAACTCCGTTGTCATCTGTTGTTTCTTCATCTGATAGTGGTTGAATACAAGGCTCACCATTACTACCAATATAAGCAGAATACATAGATTTAACACCATCAAATACACTTGTTACTGTAAATGAATCAGTATATGAAAAAGGAGATTTACTACCTAATCCTAGTGCTCCAATTTGGTCATTTGAATCTGCTTTTGTACTTTCAAAATAAGTCGTATAAAGATTCATAATACTTTCTTTACTTAAACCTAAACCAAAATCTTGTACTGAGAAATATGGTTCAAAAAGTGATGGTAAATGTACTTGAATTGGTTTTTCTGGACATCCTGCAGCTGTATGACTGTCTAGTGCATTACAACTTAACTCTCTAACTACTGCTCTAATTTTATCAGAATATAATCCATCTGATAGAATCTTAAATGCTTTTGCACTTGCTTTAATTGAGAACGCACCAGCTCCAGTCATATTTGTGTCAACATTTTTTTTGTTTTCATGTAAAATCATTATCATTCCTTCTTTTTATATATTATATTATACTCTCATTAACCTTAGAGAACGCTTAAACACCATATCTTTTTGCTAAATCTTCTAAATTATAATAGACTATAAGAGAACCATCAATATCAGTTGGTAAATCTTCTGGTAACTGTTCACTAGTATAGTACTTACATTCAACTCCAGTGTACTCTAATGTAAGTGACAGATACTCTTTATCATATAAAAATCTACTTAATTGACTTAGTTTAGAATTTGATATTCGTTTTGCTTCTTTTGAAGTGTCACCTGGTAAAAAATAATCATCAGCAATGTCTTCTTTGTTTATGAACATAATATTTTCCTTCTTTTTGTGTAATTTATTATAGTGTAATAATTCTTAAAGTCTACTTAATTATAAGAGACTGTACCAATTCCATTACAAGTTTCACATTTTTGAAATATTGAGTGACTTCCGGCAGATACTTCAAACTCACCATGCCCTTTGCAATCTGGACATATAATTTCTTCTGGAGTTGATAAATCTAAATTATAGTTATCTATTACATTTTCCACATAATAGTATATATTATACCCTTTATCATATCTCTTTGCTTTGTCGTAGTGGTAATCTCTTATAAAAAGTAGTTGAACTATTTTATCTTCAAAAATATCACTGATACTATCTTTATTAGAATCCCAACCTAACTGATATAGTTCCTTTTTTGTAATGTACACAAATTGTTTTTTTAGTTCAACTTTTTCCATAACTATACTCCATATTTGTCGTAAAAAGGTTTTAGTAGTGGCTCCACTAAGTAGTTTCCTTCTTTAATTTCACACTCTGTTAAATTACAAATAAATGTTTCATAAATGTCAAGTAAGTCAAAAATTTCATCACCTTGTAAATCAAACTCAATCTCAAAAGCATCTAACATTTTTTCTAATAGAGGATTTGTTATATACGCTTCATTGTCTAAATTTAGTATTTTCATAAGTGTGAGTGAATTGTTTGTGTCATTAACACACTCCTCAATATAACTTTTTGATAGTTTTACAAATGTTTCAAATTTCATTATTTTTCCTTTTATTTTAATGTTACATTATTTGAATAATGTTCTTCAATTTTTGTGTTAATTTCTTTTACTGCGTCTAAAGCATTGTATTCACCTGAATATAAATCTATTTCATTTACTTTTATGTGTGAGTTACCATTGCACTCAATCATATAAGGTTGAATTAAATCAATAGCAACTACTCGTTTACCAGATTCACTTATTATTTTCATCATATTGTTATACAGAAATATACTTATCATTTTATAATCCTATCATATACAGTTGGATTTGGTGAGTATCTTTCATGTGATTTTATATCACTCTTACCAGTTTTATACCCATAATCATCACCGTCAAAGTTAACTATACATTCAACTGCACAACCAACGCCTGCCGACCTAGAGACACCTGCAGCACAATGAATCATAAATCTTTTATCTTTGTGTTTAGTAATAAATTCTTTTAACTCCTGACCTTGCTCGTGTGTTAGAGGGTGGTATCCGCCAATAGATTCTTCAACATCCCAAAATTGTATCTGTAGGACATCATACCAACCTTTTACTTTTTCAGGTGGGTGTACTGCTCTGTTTGGGTCGTGTATTGATATAAGTACTGTATTAAACTTGTCAAGTACATCTGCGTTGAACATTATTAAATACTCTTCCCAAGAAACAATACCTTCGAATAATTCATTTTTTAAGTATGGTCTAATTGTCATATTTCTTTCCTTTTATAGTAACATTATAACTAAATTAAACTTAAATGCTCTTTAAATTGCTTTACTGCTACCTCTTTGTGTTTTGCTTCTACATCAACATATATAGTCTTATCTGATTGTAGCTTAACAATATCACTCTCTGTAATGTAATCACTATGTGGTCTACTTTTACTTGGTGTAGTATATCCATCTTTAGGTGAACTAATATGTATTCTAATGTGGTCTCTGTTTGACCAAGTTTGTGATGACCTTTCAAAAATATTATATACATCTGGAACAATACCTTCATTTAACCAATAACATCTTTCGTGATGTAAATCAAATGTGAAAGGTATACCTACTTCATTAGCAATGTATAAGCAATCATCTGCACAAAAACTTAACTCATCATTTTCTATTGTTAAGTAATCTTTTAACCAAGGATTCTTATTAACCGTATCAATAAATCTCTGTATAGCACTCGCTTTGTCACCGTACACACCACCAACATGAATGTTTAACTCTTTGAACCCTAAACAATCTGCTATTAATTTGTGATAATGTAAATCTTTAAGACTGTTTTCTACTACATTTTCTTTTGGTGAGTTTATAATACAGTATTGACCAGGATGCATACTTAAGTTGATGCCCTTTGTATCAACCTCTCTAAACAGTTCAAAGTAAGGTTCTAAGTCAACTATATCTTTTACTGTATCATAGTGTGAAATTAAGTCTGACCCTACTCTGTAACTTTCTATACCATTTTCATAACAATAGTCTATTGCCCGTTGTAATGATTGTACATTATGTCTAATAGTTTCGTCAATCTTTTTGATTCTTTCTTCTAATGACAGCTCAAATAATCTTTTTTTAGTATAAATTTTAAATTTAATTGGTTCTTTATGGAACATACAGCATAGTGTTGGTTTCATTATCTTTCCTTTTTATTATATAACAGTATACTATTTTTTACCTTAAAACTTACTTAATTATTTAACTGACACAAATTGATTTTACTTGCTTTTTAATTTCCTTTTTACCTTTTTTTGTTTTAAGGTAATGTTCATTATATCCTTCTTTCGGGTCACTAAAAGCAAATCCATAATAATTAAGTGGTTTTTTCATTTATTGTCCTTTAGATAATCAGGTAATTCACCTATGAATGGACGACAATTTAATTCGTCTCTAATTAATTCATCATCTTTTGTTGAAAAACAATGTCCTTCACCATAATGCGTTTTTTGAAAACCTTTATATTTCCATAGTTGATTTTTTATCCATACATATTCATCAACTTGTGGTACCCAAAATTCACAGCAGTTATCTAAATAACCGTCACATTTATCGTCATAAAGATATTTTCCTTTGATTTCTTTTATTCTAAATGTATAGTTCTCTTCTGAAATTGTGTTAAATCTTACCCAATCACCTACTTTGAATTTAGGTTCTTCTGGTTTTATACGGTATTTATAAGTTCCCACGGTGAATAACATATCAGACTCTAAATCAACCCATTCATATTCATTTGGTACAATCCTTCGT
>Ga0102948_1000033_pt1 | contig 46017 bp, 10 predicted proteins | sample SalPonA_A_H2O_MG_FD_78211 | JGI IMG/M metagenome (GOLD analysis project Ga0102948, IMG submission 78211) | Water microbial communities from South San Francisco under conditions of wetland restoration - Salt Pond MetaG R2A_A_H2O_MG | ecosystem: Environmental > Aquatic > Non-marine Saline and... | reverse complement strand
TGGGATCCTGTAAGTGGAGAGTTACTTGTAGATCCTGAAATATACGATGTTTCATCCGGCGAGTGGATACGCGAAGCAAATCCTCCTCGTAAATCCGAGCCCAGCACCCAGGAAGCTCATGAATTCTTTGTAAATCTGCTATCGACTTCTCAGGATAAAGAGTCCGGCTTGGTTACCATTGGTATTGAGCACCAATCTCCGATAGTTGCACAGCAGTGGGTCGAGTGGCTTGTTGAAGACATTAACGAAGCATTACGCTCACAAGATCTCGCACAGGCGGAGCGCTCTATCGCTTATCTAGAAGATCAGATCCGCTCAACAGCACTTGCTGAGCTCCAAGCTGGTTTCTTTGATCTGATTCAGTCGCAGATAGAGACTATGATGTTGGCCAAGGCGACGCCTGAGTACCTATTTAAGACAATCGATCCGGCTGTTGTACCAGAGCTGAAAGTTAAGCCGAAGCGTAGTCTCATTGCGGCCTTGGGTGTTTTATTGGGCGGGATGCTAGGTGTACTGATAGTACTCGTACGCCACTATGCCTTTTCGAAGTCTTAGCCTCATAATTGGCACGTTACATACTATCGAAATACATCCATTGTCTTGGCTTGACAAGTGTAATTTGAAAGACTATCATCCATGACTTTCTCAACGCGGGCCTGCTGGATGGTCTTCAGTATCAGGATCTAGGTAAATGGAACTTTTTCTCGTATTGGTGCTGTCTTCTATAGTCTCTTTCTCTGCGATTCGATTTCTCATACCCGTTGCTGCAAGTCTAAGCCTTATTGATATGCCCTCTGGTCGTAAGCAACACGCTGAGCCAACGCCTTTGATTGGAGGCATTGCTGCTTATGTCGGCGTGCTGGCAGCCTTTCTTGTCGCATCTCCGCTGTCGTCTGAATCCCTGTATTTTTTATTGGGCGGTACGATCGTATTAATTGTAGGTATGTTAGATGACCGCAAGCCTATGGGCGTAAGAGTGCGTTTAGTTGCGCAGTGCTTTGCAATAGGCGTAGTGATCAGTGGAACGGGACTCTATGTTACATATCTGCCGGTGCCAATCATGGGGGGTGAATTCTCGTTGGGCTGGTTTGGTATCCCGTTCACCATCATTGCTGTTATCGGACTCATGAATGCGTTTAACTTAGCGGATGGTATCGATGGTTTATCGGGCTCATTGGCTATAGTAGCAATCGTTGGTATTTTTTCCTTTGCTTCTCTGCAGAATAGTGCGGTAGATCATAGCTTGGTTCTCTTTCTCGCTGTGTCGCTCTTGCCCTATCTGCTCCATAATCTCGGTATATTAGGTCGTAAAATTTTCCTAGGCGACGCTGGCAGCATGTTTGTTGGCTTTGTTATCTCATGGACGCTGATAGCGCACTCCGAAACAACACCGCCAACTATCTCATCCAGCGCGGCGCTCTGGTGTGTGGCGATACCCGTAATCGATACTTTGGGTGTAATGGTCCGTCGCATCAAAAAGGGACGGTCTCCATTTCAGCCTGACCGCGACCATTTGCATCATATCCTGCAAAGAGTTGGGCTCTCCTCGCATCTCTCGCTCATGGTGATGGTGGGTGCTAGTTTGGTGGTATTGGCTTTTGGGCTAGTGCTCGAGACAGTCTTGCCAAATTATGCGCTGCTTGGCTTTCTGTCTTTATTCGCGCTTTACGCCTACTGCCTTTTGCATGCCTGGCGGGTTCAGCGGTTTTTGAGTAAAGACTAAGTTCGCCAGAGCAATCAATCAGCTTTTCTTTTGAACATATGGTCCTAATTCTCTTTCTCGTAGAGAGTGTCTGAGCGCTATTCGTCTTAATGAGAGGTTTTAGCCTCTCACCCCTCCAAATCGGTGATTGCTGCTTAGCGCGGTCGACTGTTTGTCTTCAATATTTCTCATAGATAGGTTGATACTAAACGGAGGGCGTGCGATTCTTTTGAGCTAAACATAACGCTAGTTGAGGTACATAGTGAAAGACTTATTTGTGGACCGTTTAGTAAACGTAAGTGTAATGGCGGGCGTCGCCAGATTGGATTTCGCACGCGTGGATAATGTCAATCCTGAAGACAAAAAGATTCAGATGTCTAACTCTTACCGGGTCGCTCTGCCGGTTGAAGCTTTAGTGCATCTGAGTGAGCAGACGTTAAAAGTTGTTGAAGAGTTGAAGAAGCAGGCTTCTGCAAATTCGCCAGCGGCTGAAGCAGGGCAGCAGGAACTCAATTCATAATGCATTTTCTGTTCCGCGTATCTTCTATTTTAGTTGGTGCGCTGGCTCTTCCTGTTAGTGGCGCGCAGAAAAGCGTGGGTCTATACGAGCTTCTGGGGGCTTCGCTGAATCACCCATCCGTGCAGTTGAGTCAGAACGAAGAGATCGTTTCTGGTCATCGGCTCGATGCCGCCGAGTGGGCAAAGTACCCTTCGTTCACTACCGATGCAAGTGCTCCCATAGGTGCAGAATCATCTCTAACATTAAGAGTTGAGCAACCTATCTGGACCGGGGGGCGTGTCGAAGCGGGTATATCCGCTGCCGAGAAAGAGCTGAGTGTCAGTACTATCCGAAGCAGAGAAGCGATGGATGCCATACAGCTTGAGGTGGTTGAAGCTTACACTGAGTTTTGGCGCGCGCAACGAAAGTATGAGGCGTCAGAGGGTAATGTGCAGCGATTGGAAGAGCTCGTTGGCGTCATAACTCGTCGGGTTAATCAGGAAGTGAGTCCGCGAACGGAGCAGGTGTTGGCTGAAGCTCGACTTCAGCAAGCACTGTCGGAGCGTGAACAGTACTCGGGTGCGCTGCAAGTTGCCCGTAGCCGCCTCTTGCAAGCTACCAATATTTCTGTCGAGTCGGTCGTAGGTCTCGCTTGCGAGCTGCCTGCGAGCGTGGCGAGGGAAAAATTGGTCGATGATGTTTTAGGCTCCTCAAACCGACTAGCTCGGCTTCAGGGTGAGTTTGAAGTCGCGCGTGCCAATATCGAGATTGCCGAGGCAGAACAGTGGCCTAAGTTGGTTGTGGGTGTTCAGTCCAGCGGTGTTGACGGATTTTTGGGTAGGCGAGACACCCGTGCATATATTGGGTTTCAGTACCAATTGGTTGATGGTCTATCGTCCAAGTCTAGGCTTTTTGCGTCGCAAAATGCGTTGCAAACGGTTCGTTTTGAAGAGCAGGTTGCGAGACAACAATTACGGCAGCAGGTTGCGAGTTATTTTGATGACTATCGTATGGCCGTATCACAGATACCTGCATTAAAAGCGCTTTATGAAGCGAATGTTGATCTGATCGATTCTTACCGCCGGCAATACATCGTGGGTAAGAAGAGCTGGCTGGATGTAATCAATGCGCAGCGCGAGGTAAGTGTGGCGCAGAATTTGTTAGTGGATGCTGAAGTGAGCAGTTGCGCTAATGCGCTCAGACTGCAATTACTCAGTAATGATAATTTTGTTAAGGAAGAACGTGGCTGAGACACAGAGTTCTGAGAATAACGATAGTCCTCAGGGTGCCAACAATAGAGCAGCATTGGCCGCTCTTTTAAGTCGACTAGCTTCCTCTCAGGGGCACGCCGTCCCGGCTCACCGCTTTGAGTTTGTTCAAAGCTCGGCTGACGGTGCTGATATTGAAACACTCTCCTTGGAAGACCAGTTAATAGAGCTGTGGCGATCACGCTTTGCGGGCATGGTAGCCACTGAAATTGACCTTGGGAAAGCGACCCCCGATGACTTTCCAGTGTTGTGGGTGCCGCGTGATGGCAGCTTGCCTCAGTTAGTCAGGGGGCGCTTAGGCGCCAGTCGTTTAGCACTGGAAACAGCCGAGGGCGAGTCTAGCGAAGCGAGTATTGAGGGCTTAGCGGCCGGCCTGTTTTTGAAGTTAGGCGTTGAAGCGCCTGTTTACCAGGATGGTATCGGGTCCACGCGTTCTGCTTCGGAGTGGTTTGCTGCTGCTGTGAGATCTCACCGTGGCATCTTCGCAGAAGCCATGTTGGCCACCTTTATGATCAGCTCCATAGGCTTGGCGTCGGCTATGTATACCATGCAGGTCTACGACCGAGTCGTTCCAACTAAGGGTTATGCAACGTTGTTCGTGTTGACGGTGGGCGCCTTAATCGCGGTTGCTTTAGAGTTGGTTATGAAACAGGTGCGAGCTCACATGGTCGATCGAGCTTGTAAGGCGATTGATCAGGATTTGAGTTCGATTTTTTTTGGTAAGGCTCTGGATATACGACTAGATGCTCGTCCAAAAACTGTAGGGACGTTTGCCTCGCAAATTCGTCATTTTGAGTCCGTCAGGAACTTTATGACCTCGTCTACGCTTTTTATCTTCGCGGATGCTCCATTTGCGTTGTTTTTTATCGGTGTTATCGCGTTAATTGGGGGGGCAGTAGCATTGGTTCCGATCATTATGGTGCCGATTGCTGTGTTGATTGGGCTCTCCTTTCGCAAGCCTATCGAGCGTTATACCGCGGCCCACATGGAAGAATCTAATCGCAAAAATGGGTTGTTGATAGAAGCTATCGACGGAGTTGAGTCGATAAAGTCTGTGAGCGGTGAATGGAAAATGCTGGATCGCTGGCGGGAGCTCACTGCTACCATCGCTCAAAGCGAAATAAAGATGCGCGCAGTGTCTACGCTTTCAACAAACCTCACTCAAACTATGCAGCAGTTGAGCTACATAGGGATGATTACCGTGGGTGCTTATCTCATTACTCAAGGTGAGTTGACGATGGGTGCGCTTATTGCGTGCTCTATCATTGGAGGGCGGGCATTAGCGCCGCTTGCTCAGGTCCCAAATTTAATTGTCCAGTGGAAACAGGCGAAAATTGCGCTGGACGTGCTAGATAACATTATGGCACTGCCGGGTGAGCGGGAGGCCGGTCGCCGTTTGGTTGTACCTGAGGCGTGTTCTGGGCGCTTAAGTGCAGAGGAGGTTGGTTTTGGTTACGTGCCAGAAGTACCGGTTTTACAGGTGAAAAAACTGGTAATAAAGCCAGGCGAGCGGGTAGCTGTGTTGGGTGCCATAGGTTCTGGCAAGACCTCTATGATCAAACTTCTCGGCGGTTTATACCAGCCGAGCGCGGGTCGCACGTTTTTAGACGCTGTAGATATGTCACATCTAGCGCCCGAATTTGTCAGAGAGCACATTGGTTACTTACCGCAAGATGTTCGTCTGTTTAATGGAACGCTGAGAGATAACATTACCTTGGGTCTGCCGATGCCCAGTGATGAGCAGATACTTCGTGCCTGTCAGTTGACGGGGCTTGATCAAGTTATTCAATCGCACCCTCAAGGACTGGAACGAGAAATATCTGAGGGTGGTCGAGGATTGTCCGGTGGGCAGCGTCAGTTGGTAGGTTTAACCCGTATGTTGCTTGCAAAGCCGCGCGTGCTGCTCCTTGACGAACCGACGGCGTCTATGGATGCTCAGTCAGAGATGCGGGTCATGAAACACCTCTTTCAAGAGATACCGCGCACGAGCACACTGGTCATCGTGACCCATAAAGTAGCGATATTGCCGCACGTTGATCGCATTATAGTGATGGACAAGGGACAGATCGTTCTTGATGGTCCGCGAAACAGTATTATGGAGGCGCTGAAAAAGTCGGAGTCTGGCGCTACAAATGCGCCTCAAGCCAAAGCAGCTTCGCCAACTCAGTCTATGTCCGGCTGGGTCACTGAACTAAAACAGAGGCCGGAGTAGTATTAATTGAGAATATTTTGGTTTTTACAATCGGGTGAGGCAGAGTTTAGGTCGAGTGAAGCAAGAGCACTGTCATCTGGGCCTCGATGGGTGATGTGGTTAACGCTGCTAACCGTTGCTGTTTTTCTTGCTTGGGCTGACTGGGCGAAGATCGATCAAATAACCCGAGCACCTGGCTCAGTAATTGCGAGCTCAAAAACTCAGGTTATTCAGTCTCAAGAAGGCGGCATTCTAGAAAGTATGATGGTTAAAGAGGGGGACAGAGTCGAGCGCGGCGATCCGGTAGTCTATCTGGAGCGGACACAGGCGGAGAGTGTCTACCTGGAGAGCTTGGCTAAGCAGGCAGCTCTGCTCGCCACTGTGTCCCGTTTACGTAGCGAGGTGTTAGACACTCCGATAGAATTTCCCGCTGAGTTGGAAGGGTATCCCCAGTTCGTCTCCAACCAGCGAGAGCTCTATGTCAAGCGCAAGTCGGCCCTAGTCGAGGAGCTCGATGCTCTGGGAAAAATGGGGCAGCTTGTAAGAGATGAGCTAGCCCTTAACAAGCCTCTTTTAAGAACCGGCGATGTAAGTAAGACCGATATCTTACGGTTGGAGCGACAGTTGGCTGACCTTGAGTCGCAACAAACAAACATTCGAAACAAGTTTTTTCAGGAAGCACAGGCTGAGCTCGGAAAATATGAGGAAGAGTTAGCCGCTGTTAAACAGCAATTAGCCCAACGCAAGGACAAACTAGAGCAGACGACACTCTATGCGCCGGTTAATGGTATTGTGAAAAATATCGCTGTGAATACAGAAGGGGGGGTTGTACGTCCTGGTGAGGAGATTCTGCAGATAGTACCCATTGACGATGTGCTGGTCGTCGAAGCTAAAGTTTCACCCGCAGATATAGCTTTTGTAAGGACAGGACTTCCTGCTACGATAAAGATTGATGCGTATGATTACACCATTTATGGGGACTTGTCTGGAACGCTGACTTACATCAGTGCAGACACGCTAACCGAGGAACGGCAGAATGGAGAAGAGCCTTACTATCGTATCCAAGTGCGCACTGAGAACAATCGTTTTAGCGGTGATATCGCTAAAGCGTTAGAGATTTTGCCTGGGATGACTGCCTCGGTAGAGATCAAAACAGGGTCAAATACCGTGCTTCACTACCTTACGAAGCCTTTAACGAAAACCCTTTCTGAATCACTCGGTGAGAGATAATTAAAAGTAACAATAAAGGATGGATAGCATGTCTAATTCAGTGACGTTGATTGAACTAATTGCCCAGAAGTTATCAGAGGCCCTGTCTGTAGATGTATCACAGCGGGCCGAGTTGTCTCCTCAAGCTCAGCAAGCAATCGTCCAGATTATCGCTGCCGCGGAGTCTGACCTGCCATTGCCAGAAGCGCTTGAGCCTGAGGTTGTTTCAGAGCTGCTGGCTGCGCTTAGTATAGACGCCAGCGAAGAAGAGAAAGTAAGCAACGAAGAGTTTATCGCAGAGTTAGATGAGCCATCGCGTTGGGATTATGCGCTGGCCGCTTCACATGCTCCAGCAGATGGAGCTGCTACGGATGCCCAGCCTGCGTCAACTACTACAGGCTCGGCCATGGAGGCTGCTGAAGCGTCGGCATCTGCGGGTGCGACAGCAGGTGGCGCGAGCGTCGGGGCGATCTTGGGTGGTGTCGCTGTTCTTGCGGTTGCCGCTGGCGGTAGCGGCAGCTCTGGTGGCTCAGCTACCACAGCTACCACAGCTACATCAGGTCTCACGGTCACACAATCGGTAGATGACAGTGGTGCTGACGACATCATTACTCTTACATTTACATTCGATGAAGATGTTACCGGTTTCGAAGCATCCGATATCAGCGTATCTGGAGGTACAAAGGGAACCTTTACTCCGGTCAGTGCAACAACTTACACCTTAGCGGTAACTTCAACATCGGCGGATAACGCAATCAGCTTCTCTGTTGCGCAGGGTGCTGCAAGTACACTAGCCGACGGCACGGCATCTGCCGCTGTATCTGCCTCTTTTGACTTGAGTGCACCGTCTTTGCAGAGCGTTGCAAGTAGCGCTGCTGATCAAACGATTACTCTAACGTTTGACGAGGCTATGGGCGATGTTACCGCATCTGCCTTTGCAGTTACCTTCGACGGGGGTAGTCCAATTGCACCTAGCACGGCAGTCGCGAGTGGTAATACCGTCGTTTTGACGTTTGCTTCCGGTTCTTTCAGTGCGGGTGACTCTATCAGTATCGGATTCACCGCTGCGGACGGTGCCCTTGAAGATGTGGCAGGCAACGATTCAGAGTCCTTCTCTATTACCAGTGGTTTGACTGCTGACGGGTACATCAAAGGCGCGACTATCTACCTCGAACTGGAAGATGGCAGCCGTATTAATACTGGCATCGTTACCGACGCGGAGGGTAATTTCTTCCTCACGCCTCAAGCACAGACGCTCATTGGTTCCATAGTCGGTGACTTTTCGATCGTCGCTGTGGGCGGTTTCAACGTCGACACCGGCCTTCCAAATACGCAAGAGATGCGTGCTCCTGAAGGCTCAACAGTCATTAACCCATTGACTACTTTGATCGATGAGGTTTACCAAGCTACGAAAGAAAGTGGCGGTTCGCTTGCTGACGCGCAGGCCGCTGTTAAGACAAGTCTGGGAATCACCACCACCGAGGATTTGACCACCTATGATCCGATCTCCGGTGCTATTGACGGCGATACTGGAGCGTTAGAAGCTCAGCAAGCCGCGGCAAAAGTTGCCACTACAATAGCTTACGCTGAGAGTGAATCGGGTAGTGATTCAACATCCGAATCAGTTGTAATGGGGATCGTTACTAAGGTTGTTGCCGGCGATACAGTAGACTTGGAGAATGAAACCACGCTCACCGAGATTACGGGCATCACAGATGCAACCAAAGTCACTGAGTTGAAGACTTCATCAGAGGCGATAACAGCTGCGACATCGGTTGATGATATCTCTACAGTGCAGTCAACCTTGCTAGACAAGATAGCACCTTCGACAGGTACGGTAAGCCTGACTGCGGCCAGCGATACCGGCGCTTCGTCAACGGATGGTCTGGTAAATTCCAGCACAGTCGATGTTAAAGTGGCGCTGGACGTCACTTCGTCGGATGGTACCGCAGTTTCCTTGGGTAACGTGGTAAAACTCTTTATCAACGGCGCAGAGACTGCTGCGGCTTCTGCTACGGTGACATCAGGCGACCTTGCAAAAGGTTATGTTGTGCTTGCGGACGTTGCAATTTCGGCTGAGTCGACAAGCTTTACAGCGACGATTACCGATAAAGCTGGCAACGCCTCTGATATCAGTGATGCGTTTGTTGTTGCGCTCGATAACACGGCACCCGAAGCAACGGTTACCACGCCAATCTCAGAAGGCTACATCAACGCAACGGAAGATGACTCTGCGCTGACAGTTGCGGGTACAGCGGTGGGTGCCGAGGCCGGTGATAAAGTTACCCTAACGTTGACAGACGGATCGACCACTGTCACCAAGGCTGGCTTGGTTTCAGCCGAAGCCTTCTCTATCAAAGTCTCTGCATACGATCTGCAGAAACTGGCAGAGGGTACAGTGACTGTAACCGCGACTGTCGTTGATGCTGCAGGTAACAGCGATGCTGCATCGGCATCTTACGTGTATGACAAGAGTGCTCCTGCTGCTCCGGGTAACTTAGCCCTTGCGACTGACTCAGGATCTGATTCAGGAGATGGTATCTCGACTTCGATCCAAATACAGTCGATCACAGGAGTGGAGTCCACTGCTACTTCAGAGTACCGTGTCGACGGCGGTGCATGGAGTGAAACGTACACAGCACCGACAACCGACGGCCAATACACTATTGAGGCCCGTCAAACTGACGCTGCGGGTAACGTTTCTGATCTGGCAACCCTCACTGCGGTTCTAGACACGACCGATCCATCCATTACGTCAGCTACAACAGCGGCTGTCGCAGAGAGTGCCGCTGCTAACTCGTTGGTTTACGTTGCAGCTGCTGCCGATGCAACTGGATTGGTTTACAGCTTGGCTGAAGGCTCTGATAGTGCCTTAACTATCGATGCTGATACGGGCGAAGTAACGCTGACTGAGTCTCCAGATTTAAGCTCACAGACATCCTATGCCTTCACTGTCGTTGCAACAGACGCCGCTGGTAACATGTCTGAGCAAGCGGTAACGCTTAGCGTGACTAACGTCAACGAAGCTCCAACAGTTTCTGAGATCCCAACATTTACAGCTGTAACCTCTCAGGCAGTCTCTGCAGAGGTTGGTGATCTTTCACAGTACTTCAGCGATGCGGATATTTCAGAAGCAGGTGACGAACTCACATTCGAATTAACCGGTACACTTCCTGCTGGATTGGCGTTCGACACGAGCACCGGTGTTATTTCCGGTACTGCAACTGAGACAGCGGCCAGCGCGACATTTACCATCACTGCAACTGACGTTGCTGGAGAGTTGGCGTCTCAGGACTTCACATTCATTGCGGTAGATGCGCCGGCGATTTTGTCGTTCACGATTGCCGATGCTGACACCACTGCAGACTACGGCAACGCTGGAAACAGTTTAACCGTCGTCGCGACCTTGAGTGAACCTTTCGAGTACACTGCGAACGGCGCAACACCAACGCTTACTCTCTCGTTTGGTACATCAACCGCCACTGCGTCACTTGAATCAGTCGAAGCCACTAGCGGTACTATGACCTTTACCGCGACTGCACCAGAGGGTGATGCTACTAGCACTAGCATCTCAGCGATCGATCTCGGAGCGGCAACTGTCGTAGGTACTCTTAGCGGACAGGCTATGATTACTGATGCCTACGGCTCCCCCAATACAACCTATGTATTGGACAACACCGTTGCTACTCCGGACGCCAATCTTGCCGTGGATTCAGGTGAGAGCGCCGAAGATGACCTCACTAATGATGCAACTGTCAATGTAACACTGGCTGATGATGTGGCCTCTTGGGAGTACACCACCGACGGCGGCACTAGCTGGAATACAGGTACAGGCACTTCTTTTGAGCTGGCTGATGATACTACCTACGCCGCTGGTGCTTTGGGGGTACGTCAGACTGACCTGGCAGGTAACACCAGTGCAATTAACTCGAATGAGAGTGAAGTTGTTACGGATATGACTGCGCCTACTTTCTCATCATCAGCTGCACTTAGCATGGATGAGAACACAACGGCCGTTGGTGATATAACTGCAGATGCGGACGATACGGCGTACTCGCTTAGTGGTGCTGATGCAGCGGCGTTCTCAATTTCTGAGGCAGGTGCACTCGCACTCAACAGCGCGGCAGACTTCGAAACGCAGTCAAGTTACACATTGACCGTTACGGCGACGGATGCGGCAGGCAACAGTCAGACACAAGATGTGACAGTAACTGTAAACGATGTGAACGATGCGCCCACAGCTGAAGGTACTGTCGCGACTCAGGTCGCGGTTGTTGGCGGCGAAGCATTCAGTCTGGACCTGTCCGCGAAGTTCGCTGACCAAGATGAAAACATTACAGGCTACACCCTGACTGCCGGCACGTTGCCAGCGGGTCTGTCACTGGACACTTCAACCGGTGTTATTAGTGGTACGGCTAGTGCGAGTACCTCTGGTGCGGAATCGGAGACCGTAACTATCACCGCAACAGATGCAGGTGGTGCAACTGCAACCCAAACATTCCTGCTCCAGGCGCGTACGGTTGATGAGTTGGATAGTGATGCCCCTGTATTCGTATCAGGTGATCTTGGTGCTACGTTGTTCGATATCTTTGCGCCAGAGTCGGTGCTTTACACTGCGCAAGCTGATGACGTAACGACACTTACTTACTCGCTCGCAGCAGGTGTAGCGGATAACGACAAGTTCACAATCAACGCTCAAACGGGTGAGGTTGTTCTTGACGCGAGTGCATTCACACCGACCATTGTAGACGGCGAGGACGAGTATGACTTTGCTGATGCAGGGTACACGGTTCAAGTAACCGCGACTGATCTGGCGAGTAACTCCGCTACCAAAGATGTTCAGATTGGTGTAACACCGGTTGTACTAGCTGAAGGGAATAAATATCTCCAAGATTCTGTTATGACCGCGGAAGTAACTGGATCTTCAGAAGGTGGGTTCACTGTTTCATTTGGTCTAGACGACACTGAAATTTCAGAGAGCATCCAGTCTCTTCAGGTGGATGTGGTCTATGAAACGGATGCAGTTCAGTCTATTTCGCTGAGCGACCTAAGTGGACTTGGGTTGTTTGAGGGTGCTGTCGTCGATAATGGAGATGGTACCTCTTCGATTCCTTACGGTGCATACAGTCTTGCAGGTTTCGACATCGCGTCCGGGCCCGCATTTACAGCTTCTGTGATTCTTGCCGATGGGTACACCTCAGCGTTTGTAGGTGTTGGTGCACCCGAGGTCACCTATGAAACCAGTGGTGAAGTGTTTGATGCATCCGGTTTCACCGAAGTTTTCCATGACGTTTCCTCCTCTGCAGGTGTTATACAAGGAACTGCCGCTAGCGAAGGGTTCGGTGTATCTGGTGAGGTAACCCTTACCACCGGCGCTGGCGCTGATGTCGTTCATATTGATTCACCAGACGGCTTGATGTTGACCCTTACAGACTTTACCTCGGGCGAAGACGTACTTGATATCGGTGGAATTCTGTTTGAGGAGTTAGATTGGTACGAAGGCGGTCTGCAAAACTACGTGGGTATTAACTACGGAGCTGATAGTGGCGATGGACTAGTTATTATCGGTGACGAGCTTGATTCGGCTGCATTCGAAAGCCTCTTTACGCTTGAGGACGGTGAGTACGTATCATCGAGTAGTGAGCTCAACCAAGTTGCAGGCGCATACCTGCTAGATGCCAGCACGTTGATTGTTTACGCAGACACGAACCCCAACTTCTCCGGGATAGACGTTGGATCTATTCAGATAGAACTGGGTGCGAACGCAAGCTTTAGTCTGGCTGATCTCGCGCTCTCTACTCCATACCTTGTAACAGGTACCACGGGTGACGACGTGATCGACATCATGTCGTATACAGAGGAGTTTGATGCGGGCCTTGGTGGCGCTGTTGCTACCGGTAACGGTGGTAGCGATACCTTCGTGCTGGTTGACCCAGATGGTGCCTTCTACTCAATTACTGATTTCCAGACAGGCGACGATACAATTGATGTTACTCGTCTGTTTGAGTCGGAAGGTTACGCTGGCTACACGGCAGATGCAGAGACAGCCGCAGATGGAAACCTAAGACTTCTCGAGTTGACTGCTGAAGAGGCGATTGCCTTGCAGGATAATGTTCAGGAAGCGTTGGGTGTTGGTGACTTTGCAGCTGCTGATTCACTCGACATCTCTGCTGAAACCTCTGCTCTGGAGGGCTTCTCAGATGCAGATCTGGTAAGCGCCCTAGAGAGCCTGGATAACAGCATGGCTCTGATTTACAGCGCGGAGTATGGTGGCGCGATGTTGTTTGCAGACGTTGACACCGATGCGGGTGCGGTGGATATGGAGTACATGTTTATACGTATGGATGAAGTAGCGACTTCTGATATCGTTGTAAGCGAGGGCTTCGTGGTCTAAGGCAACGATTAGAAAAGTTGTCATTTAAAAGCCGAGCGGTTGTGCCGCTCGGCTTTTTTGTTTTCTGAATTTTGCCAAGCCAACCAGAGAGACCAAAGTCTAACGAGCACATTCCTAATGCTCGTAGATCAATCTCAGTTAGAAAAATGGTCTATTAGTTTGAACTTATTGGTTGCTGTACTAAATTTAAGCAGATTCGTAGTAATGCTTAAGAGAGAATCCCATGTCAGCAATCTATTTTATCGACAGTCGCGTCTCGAATTATCTTGAACTAATCCGGTTGTTGCCTTCCGACGTCTCATGGTTTGCGGTCCCAGCTGATGTTGCCGGATTGGACTTTGTGGCAGCCGCGCTCTCGGAGGCATCTGCGAGCATTTCTGAAGTACATATCATCTCTCATGGTAACGATGGCTCAATCTTGCTTGGACAAGAAAATGTCGACAGCGCGACCCTGAGCGATAGCACAGAATCTTTGGAAACAATCTCTAATAGCGTAGCCCCTGACTCAGAGTTGTTGCTATACGGATGCGGCGTAGCTGAGACGGAGGTTGGGCAAACTTTTGTTGATCACTTGGCTATCGCAACAGGGGCCAAAGTGGCGGCTTCGGTGGACTCAACAGGTAGCAATGGTGATTCTCGGCTCGAGTATTCAACGGGTGACCTCGGCGCGGAAGTTCTCAATTTGTCAGCAGCCGGTATCACTCTGGACAATATTTCAGGTACCGATAACTCGGAAATGCTGAACGGCAGCACTGGAGACGATTGGATCTCTGATTTAGGTGGAAATGATACTGCTTTTGGTGGTTCTGGAGATGATACTTTTTGGGTTGGCACCGGAGATAACCTTCTAGACGGCGGTGCTGGATTTGACACTGCACGTTTTGGATCTCTAACTTCAGCTATTTACGCGAATCTAACCACTGGCGTTGCTTCTGGTACTGATGGTCAAAATACTCTAATCAATATTGAGCGACTCTCAGGTACAGCCTACGCAGATACACTTATTGGAGACTCCGGAAAAAACTGGTTCTGGGATTCGCTTGGCAACGATACAATTGATGGCGGTGAAGGCGAGGATCTTGTTTTTTATAATGAGAATGATACTTCTTCTACCGGCATAAAAGCGGACCTTCGGTATACCGATGCAAATGGTTTCTCCGTCGTTATTTATGACGGGAAAGTGGATTACCTTAAAAGCATCGAATCTCTACACGGCTCACAAGCCGGCGACATAATTTATCTGAGCAACGCTGACGGTTACATCTTTGGTGAAGGTGGCGACGATAAACTGTATGGCGGCGCTGGCGGTAACAATTTTCATGGCGGCTCAGGCAACGACACGATAGACGGGGGCGCTGGTTGGGACAAAATTAGTTTTCGCGATGATTATGAATGGATGACGAACACTTCCCAGTCACGGGGGGTGGACGTTGACCTGACCACAGGTGTTGTCCTGGATAACTACGGCGGTACCGATACCGTTACTAACATTGAAAATGTGTCGGGATCGAGCTTAAACGACCGTATCGTTGGTAATGAGACGGATAACACCTTATGGGGGTACGACGGTGATGACACCCTAGAGGGCTTGGCTGGTAACGACCGATTGCTCGGTGAAGCGGGAAGGGATGTGCTTATTGGCGGTGCTGGCAACGATACGCTGGTCGGCGGCGATGGGCATGACTGGCTTGACGGTGGCGACGGTGACGACTTCATCGATGCATCTTTCTTCAACACAAGTGACGATAATGATGGCGTTCGGGCAGGGCTTGGTAACGATGTTGTAATAGGCAACGCGGACAAGTACTGGAACGGCCGAGGGCTTTTCCTGACCTATGACACGGTTGAGGCAGGCGGTCTTGTTGTTACTATCTATGCTGATGGTTTCGGCTACATATCGAGTGGCGCGGGCACAGTTAACACCTCCTTCAGTTATGTGAACAATCTTGTGTTGACGGCTGGCAACGATAGCGTTGTTGGCGCAGACAACAACGTCCATATGGATTACTCGGGTCTTGCTGGCAACGACACCTTTGATGGTGGTTCGGGTGAAGACCATCTTATGTATGACCGCGATTTTGATAATGGCGGTACCAGCGGTATCACCATTAACTTCGCGACGGGAACAGCCATTGACGGCTTCGGTGATACTGACACGTTCACCAACATAGAAGCGATGCGCGGTACCCAATTTGCTGACCTCGCTATCGGAAACGCGAACCAAGATTATGTCTTCTACCAGACAATGGCGGGTAACGATACCGTAGTGGGTAGCGACGGTTACGATATCCTTAAGTACTGGGCGGAAGTTTGGGCTGGTGGCAGTGGCGGAATCAACGCTCGCTTAGATTTAGGAACAGTGGTCGATACTTTTGGTGACACCGATACCGTCTCTTCCATTGACCGTGTTGAAGCCACAGATGGAGACGACTACATCCAAGGTGGAGACTTAAGCGAGACCTTTGCGGGTCGCGGTGGCAACGATACATTATTTGGCGCCCTCGGTAATGATAGACTCTTCGGCCATGCTGGGGACGACTCTATCGATGGTGGTGAAGGTAACGACGAGATTGAAGCTGGTGGCGGGCGTGACACAGTCGTTGGCGGTGCGGGCGATGACAAGATCAACGCTAATGACTTTGAAGCAATAGACAACGGCGCTGGCTCAATAGACGATACGTTTGATGGCGGTGAAGGCTGGGATCAGATCAACTACCTCGACTCTGATGCTGGCGTTACAATTAACTTGGAGAAGGGATTCGCAGAGGGCGACGATATTGGTCGAGATACACTGTCCAATTTTGAACGTGTTCAAGGCACGCGGTTTAACGATCTTATAATTGGTAGTGACAACAGTGCTGACGCTAATTTGAGTGGCAGGGACGCGGTTGAGTCCTTCTCAGGGTATGGAGGTCAGGATACGATCATTGGGCAAGAGGGATCTGATTTCTTGTGGCTTGCCTACGAAACTTCCGCACTAACGATAGACCTATCTAAGCAGTTCGAGGCTCAGTTTGATGTCGATCGTAACTTCTTGGGTGTTCAAGCTGGCGTCGAAGCAGCTGTTACGGGTGGCATGGGTGATATTTACCTTAGTGGTTTTGAGGCTATCTCCGGTTCGAACTACTCCGACTTCATAACTGGCTCAAGCTCCGATGATACCTTCGTGCTCGATTGGTTTGATTGGGAGGGCCATCCAAACTCCTACAATGGTGGTGCGGATACAGTATACGGAGGCGAGGGTATAGACTCGGTCGCTTATGACTGGGTCAATTACGATATATTCACCAACTTTACAGGGATCTATGTCAATCTCGCGAGTAATCTAGTTATCGACCAAGCCGGTAATATTGATAGGCTCTACAGCATTGAAACTATATACGGGACTAGCAAGCAGGACCGCTTCTTCGGCTCAGATTTCGCAGATGACTTTACCGGTTACGGCGGCGATGACCTCTTTTATGAAAGTGCGGGTAACGATACCTTTGATGGAGGCGAGGGTAACGACGTCGTCACCTACTCCGGCATCTCTACTGATTATCAGGTTACCTCTGATGCAAACGGGAAGTATGTCATCAAAGCCGATGGCTCGGTTGATACGCTTATCGGTATTGAATCTATCAATTTTGATGGCGGAAATATTATCACCTTTACTGAGGGTGACGACCGTGTGTTATCTAATCATCCTAATGGAGATACTTCGGCCGATGAGATTTTCGACCTCGGTGGTGGTAACGATACTCTCGAAGCTTGGGAGGGTGGTAGCGACTTAATCATTGCAGGCTCCGGCGATGATCTAATTTGGACCGACGCTTGGTACTTTAACTGGGGCGACAACTCAACTATCCCAACTGATCGCAAGGATACTATAGAGGGTGGAGATGGATTCGACATCATCCGCATAGATACCTGGGGCGGAAATCCATTAGATGGTCAGTTCCTAGTTGAGATAGTAAGTGGTGCCGAGGGCAGTGCTGCAGTGACCTACAGGGTCTACTCTCCTGATGACCTCAAACAAGATTTCTTGGTTAGCTTGGCTTCGAATGGAAGCGGCACCGTTTCATACAACTACTCAGACCCTTCTGATCCAACTGACGCTCCTTTCCAGTTTCTAGAGTTCACTGGGGTCGAACAGCTCGAATTTAACGATCTTCAACAAACCATTTTCCAGCGCGAAACGTCGGAGGGACAGCGTTGGGCTGGCTTCACTCTAGATCTGGTGGAGGGTGTGAATCAGGGTATCTCCGGAGACTCCTACTCGTGGATGATCCCGATCTTGGGTACGTCCGGAAACGATGTAATTAACGTTGCTGATGAACTGATTGCAATGGGCTTTAACCCACTCAACCCAGGGCGCACAGTTCGCGTTGACGGATTGGCTGGTGACGATACGATCGATTTCACCGGCGTTAATTGGGAGGTGGAGGTTTTTGATTCTGCGGGTAATGACACGTACATCAAAACCGACAACAACGGAGAAGTGGCAATTCGCCGCTTTGGCACAGGCGATGATGTTTTTGATATCGACTCTGGGCGCATCAAAGCATTCACCAGTTCTCGCTCTTCGTTTATTTCCGAGTCTACGCCTCTAACCGTAAATCGGGATGCGCAAGGCTTGCCTAGCAGCATTGCTGATGAAGCAAATGCGTTTGAGGTTTACTGGGACGTAGGACAGGGTTCGATTCTTAAAGAGCAGTACTTCTTCAACCCAGATGGTGCACTGGTTCGCCGCGTTTTTGAGGAGGACGGTAGCTCTAACGACACAATCTTCACAGAGATTGAACAGCGCTGGAGAGAGTTGGAGTCGGAATTCAATTCTGACGACGGTTTATACAAACAGATTCTTGCTCTTCGAGTCGATTTCGATACCCAAGAGCTTTACTACCTGCTGACTAATAACCAAACGACTACCACAGTTACAGATACAGCTCAGTCTAACTGGTTCTACGATACGAGCAATTCAGAGCACATCATAGCGAGTGACGGAGATGATTATATCGCGGCTTGGGCTGGCGGAAACGATACCTTAGATGGTGGCGCCGGCAACGACGAAATTTGGGTTGATGGCTGGTATTTCCAACGCGAGGGATCACCGCACAGCTTAGATGTAGTGCACGGCGGTGAGGGTAACGATGTACTCAGAATTGATACCCGCGGTGGTGACCCGTGGGCGGGCGCTTACACCATAACCTTGGTGAGCGGTACAGAAGGCAGTGGTTCCGTTGAATATCGAGTATTTTCCGCTGACGACCCGAAAGAAGATTACCAACTTTTCTTGAATGCAGACGGCTCGGGTAGTGTCCAGTACAACTACTACCTCGATGATTTGAGCGCTCCAATAACTTTCCTGCAATTTGATGGAATCGAAAAGCTAGAGTTCAACAGCCCTCGCCAGACTATATCAAAAGGTGAAGAGTACCATCGCTACGCTCGCTTCGACTTTGATGGCACCGGAGTTGTATCGACAGCTGCGGATGATTCGATGGCTGGTGTAATCGGTGAGTATCAGTTCGAAGGACATGATTATTACCTTTTCGATTACGGCTATAACTACAACGAAGCTCTTGTACTTGCCACTTCGCTTGGTGGCTACATCCTTGAGATAGATAGCGAGGCTGAGAACAACTTTATCCTCGATACAGTAATGGCTGATTCAGGTAGCAACCAAGTTCGTATTGGCTTGACCGACACTGAATATGAGGGCCTGTGGCTCACATCTGATGGGCGTCTTCCTGTCTACACAGACTGGGGATCCTACGAGCCCAACGACTTCTCGGATGGACAGGACTACGCTTACATTGAAAGCAATAATTTCTTCAATAGAGACAACGATAACGGCGGCTGGGATGACGCGGGAGATTGGGGGCCTCGCTTGGTTGTGGAATTGGGTGGGCAGTCTGATGGGCTCGGCTATAAAACAACAAATGCAGAGAACGCAGAGGCTAGCTTCGATGATGAACTACTGCTTGGGTCTGAAATTTCACAGCTGATCACCACTGCTCACGATAGTCAATTCGCTTACGTATTCGATGGTGTTTTGACGAAATCAAATAGCAACTGGGAAGCTCAGAGTGTTGAGAAATCTCAGATTGAAATTGTAGTTACTGACCCTTCAGCGGTGTTCACGTATCAGCCTAATGGAGAGCTCGATACCGGCCATCAGCGTGTGCAAGTCACTAGCGGAAGTTTTTTTGAATCGGTCCGAGTGGCAGGTACGGGGCGTGATGTAAAAGTACTGGAGACCTACGCGAACTGGGTTCGCACAGGGACTGAAAATTATGTCCTATTTGAGTTCGTCGCGAATCTTAATGGACAGAATCTCGTTCTTTCTGCCGTCGTCTATGCAGAGGGAGATCTTTTCTCCAGTGCTGAACCAAGTGGCACCGATTGGGGCATTACTCAGGATTTTCAGCAGGGGGGAGCAGTTCCGATCGCAGGGTTTGGTGCAGGGGAGGCCATTTCTATCGCGACTGACTGGCAACACGCCTCATCAAGCAGTGTGGATATCAACGCTTGGATCTACGGAGCGGGGGCAGATGATACCCTAATAGGCGGCGATGCCTCCGACACACTGCAAGGCGGAACCGGTAATGATGTCGTTTACGGCGAATTCGGAGCCGACTCTTTGAGCGGGGAAGAGGGTAATGACTCAATTTACGGTGGTGAAGGAGATGACACACTCAAAGGTGGGGACGGAGATGACCTCCTTGACGGTGGCCACGGTAATGACAGAATTGTCGGCAGAAATGGCGCCGATTACCTTTTCGGCGGTTCGGGAGATGATCACTTTATGCCCGAAGGCGAGTCTACTGTAGGTCTTGCCGATGATACGATTGATGGTGGCGAAGGCCGCGACACAGTTTCTTACTCAAACCAGGGAGTCTATGGGCAGGGGACTGCGCGGGTTGTAGTTGATCTGGCCGCGGGTACTGCCAGGGGTGAGTCAATCGGGTTCGATACGTTGATGAGTATCGAAGATGTTGTCGGTACAGACTTTAATGATTTCCTTAGCGGCAATGATGAAGACAATGCGATTGCTGGGCTTGCTGGAAACGACGTAATCCGCGGCGGTGCCGGCAATGATGAGCTCAAAGGTGGTGAGGGTAACGATCTAATCGAAGGCCAGAGCGGCAATGACTTCATCGAGGATGGTGCGGGTAACGATACGATTTATGGTGGGTCAGGGAACGACACCATAAATAATGTAGGTGGTACTGACACCTTCGATGGTGGCGATGGTGTCGATACATTAATCAGTGACGTTACTCAGTTTGCCCAAGGCGACTTTATTCTTGGGTTTAACGCTGTTTCGGGAACCCACGGTCGATTAAATAGCGATGTTGGGCAAGATACAGTTGTCAGTATCGAGAATTTTAAAACGATCGGCAACATTGACGCCCACGTAATTGGAGGTTCGGAAGATAATGTGTTTATTACCGATGGGGGTAACGACAGCCTCGAGGGTGGTGCAGGCAATGACGAACTCAGAGCCGGCTTAGGCGATGATTCGCTCTCGGGTGGAATCGGCGATGACATTTTGCATGCAGATCGGGGGCGCGACGTATTTGATGGCGGCACTGGACGCGATCGACTGATCGCCGATGTTACTTTCGCGACTAACTCGAGCCGTGTGCTGGAAGTCAATCTTGATTTACAGAATGGCTACCAAGCCTTACGTGGAGCGTACACTACCGATCCCTCAGAAGATCCAGGGTACGATCGCTTCATTGGTATAGAGGAATATGTATTCAAAGGAGTTTTCAATCTAGAGGTTTCGGGTAGCGAAGCAGACAACTTCATACAGACTGATCAAGGAAACGATGTAATTGCCGTTGGTGCAGGTAATGACACCGTTCTATCGGGTGGCGGCAATGACTTTGTGTATGGAGAGGCTGGTGACGACCTGCTCATCCTAAGTGGCAGTGGCACTACTACTCTAGACGGTGGTGATGGAGTCGATACATTCCGAATAGCCCTAAACCATACGTTCCCGGACGTTACTATTGACCTGGTTAACGGCATAGTGGGTGCCAGCGCAGACCTCTACAACCCGCTCTCAGATTTCCTCATTTCACTTGAAAATATTGAGGCATCGGGTGTTAACTTTACGGTTGTGGGAGATGCGGCGGATAACAAGATCCTCACGGGTTCAATGAACGATACGATAACGGGCGGAGCGGGTAGCGATATAATTGACGCTGGTCAAGGAATTGATACCGCTGTTTACGAAGGCGCGTTCTCCAATTACTCAATTGCCCTTTTAGGTACCGACTTGCTGATTACCGATTTGTCAGACTCATCGGTTGATACGCTGCGAAACGTCGAGTACCTCCAGTTCTCAGATCGAAGCTCTTCAATCACAGACATTTTAGATGGACCTGTTGCACCGGGAACGCAAGTTGTTGGTAAGGTGTACCACTGGAGTGCGCACTATCTTCTTCCAGATGTAGAGATAGCTTTTGGGGGACTAACTTCAACTTACTCAGGAGCTGCAGAGGAACCCTATTTCTCAGTGTCCAATATCCGAGATGAAGGAGGTGTCCTGAAAGCTGATATCGTTTTAAACACATCAGGGAACGCCATCGATAATTTCACATTTGATCTATCGGTTCCCGAAGGTGTTGCTATCGGTCTAACAGCGAGTTCTGAGCTTACCGGTAACGGTTGGCTGGTCTCAAAAGCCAGCATTGACGGCGGATTAGCATTTGGCGGATTTTCGATAAGCTCTCCGTTAAGTTCTGATCAGGTTATCGCAGAGATATCTCTTAGCGGGGATGTTGACCTGGCTAGTTTGGTACTTGGCATCTCAAATGGCTCAATTGGCTATGGTGCAACCGAGTCGTTGTTGGATCCATATGAGATACGGTCAGGTATATTCGAAAGTAGTACCACACAGAGTGGGGAGTATTACATGGATGTAACTGAGAATTACTCGGCATCAACCTATCTAGACAAGCCTATCACTTCTGCTGATGAAGGACGGGTTGTAAGCGCCGCCGATGCTCTGGCAGCGCTAAAAATAGCAGTGGGTCTAAATCCTAACCTCGATTCGAACGGCGAAGGATTCTCCACATCCGCTTATCAGTACTTAGCGTCAGATATCAATGAAGATGGTCGCGTATCAGCTGCCGATGCACTCGCCATACTCAAAATGGCAGTTAGACTAGAAGGCTCGGCAGAGCGAGAGTGGGTATTTGTTAGGGAGGATACAGAGCTATCTGATACAAGTGGCAATTCTTTATTTAACCGAAGTGACGTCGATTGGTCAGTGGTTGAGAATGCCATCGACACATCGCAGGATACGGAAGTTCATTTTGTTGGTTTGCTCAAAGGGGATGTGAATGGCAGTTGGAGTGACGATACCTTGAGCCAGTTAGACGTTAGTTACTTTGATAGCTTTGCAAACACTGAGCAGTGGTGGGTTGTTTAGTTGCTGAGTATTAGCTTTTGTTAGGATGTAAAAACCAGCGGGGCGTCCGCTGGTTTTTTGTTAATGTCGACAAAGTTTCAGTGTAAAGCTCAAAACTCGCAGCCGAGGATACAGCCCACAATAGGTTCATGGTTTGCGTCTCCTTAACTAGAGTGGCGATTCAAAGATAGGTCTACGACGTTCACTTACCCCCATTGCTCTGCAGAGCTAATCCCCTGAGCAATCAAGTTTTCTATATGAGTTGGCGCCAGCATCTCCCGGGGCGGTGCTGCTTCACAGCAGTGATAATTTGTTCGACTGAATAGCGTTTTTGTTTCATGATCGATGGCGTCTGTTTGCCTAATTCATGCCAAAAACTCCAATTCAGTATGGCACTGATTTCTGGGAGACCCTCAATCAATAGATACATGTAAAAGCTGGGCTATTCTCAAGGAGAACAGCCCAGATAGGTTGGAACTATAAGCGGTTACACCCACCACTGATCTGTGGGAATGCCCAAGGTTTGCGATAGGTCGTTGAAGTGTGAGTCGTCTACTGTAGCTCCCGCATTTGACGGGCTCCAGCTGCTATTAACGTCGCCCTTCAGATAACCAACCAAATAATCAGTGGAGGCAGTTTCGCTCAGATCAGCGTTGATGCTATCCCAGTCTATCGAAGAGCGGTCTATCTTGAGGCCTGAACCATCTTGGTTCCAGAAGTTGGTGTTCTGAGATGCGAACTTCCATTCACGCTCGGGAGCACCGTCCAGACCCACCGCCATCTTGAGGATCGTCAGCGCGTCGGCGGCAGAGACGCGACCATCCTCGTTTACATCAGCCGCGAGCAGCTGGAACGGCGAGATTTCAACGTCTGAAGAATTTGGATTTAGGCCAACAGCGAGTTTGAGCGCCGCAAGCGCATCGGCCGCACTTATGACTCGACCAGACTCGTCTTCACCGATCTCCTTAACGGGAGCCTCTACACTGTCGAATGAAACATCCTCCAATTCGATGTGCGATGACCAGTGGAACGCTTTATGGCTCGATCTACCCCCTGGTGTGGTAACCCCCTCTCCGTTAGATGCCTTTTCAATTTCGATCAAGTAGCTCAGTTCGGTGAACAACGGTCTACTATCCCATTCGCCGAGATCTGCCCCCCGGCTTGGAGTTGTCTCGAGACTCATTACCAGCCCATCGCTGTAGCCATCGCTGTCTTCTGGAGGGTCGAAGTTCCAAAAGTTGTTAAAGACAAAGTCCTCAGAGGTTTCCCACTGCCATTCACCTTCGTAATCGGCGTCACTACCTCCCAACCATAGATAGGTATCGCCAAGTGGATAGCCCGGCTCATGCTCTGTTAGATAATCATTTATCGACGATAAAATTAGATCGTTCTCTTCCTTAGATGTTACAGCGGAAAGGTGACCACCCAAGTATTCGGCATAACTTTGTGCTTGCCCATAGGTAGCTAGGCCCCTCACCCAGATGTAGTCGCTTGTCGTTGAGCTGAACTCAACGTTGGCTAGATTGGAAGATTTAGGTGTTTCAATTTCATATACGGTCCTGGTCACGCCATTGCCAGCCAGGTCCTGAATTGCATTTTCTCTAATTACGACTTGATACTGTCTGCCACTCCCGAGCGTTATAACGCTATTATCGCTGGCGGAAATGATAAGGAACTGTCCCGATATTGTAGTATCGAGCTCTATTCCAACGAGCGATACAGTAGCTAGGTCATAGAGTTCGACATCACCTGCGCCTACAACCGCTGGGTAGGCAACATTACTAGTGTCTCCAAACTCGATGTGCTCTGAGAAACCTAGGTATATATCTCCATCCGGGCTAAACCACGCGCTGGATATGCCCGGTATAAGTATTGGCGCCTCAGTATCGGTGTTGAGTGCAGCGCTATTGGGGATGAATTCGGGCGTAAACTGAAGATCTAAAGTTAACGGATCGTAAGCGCCTCCGAGTTCGCTGTCATAGCAGATATCAAAGCCATCAGAGTCTAATAGGCTGTCAGGCTCTATTGTAACGATGTAGTTTCGGGTTGGGCTCAAATAGTAGCCGTCAACCTCAACGGTTAGAGTTGAACCGGAAACGCTAACATCAGAAATTCCGATACTTGAGGTTGAGCCTGTTCGGCCATCGACCTCGAGAACATCTATGTAGCCGCTCCCTAGACTGATTTCTTTATTAAACTCTACAACAGCTCCATTCACGTAGAATGAACTGCTTTGGATGAGTATATCTGCCGGCCCGGTAGAGTCTGCCGAATCGGGTGCGATATCGATAGTAAGTGTGACGTGTATTGAGTCTTCGCCTTCTGTGGATATAGTTAGATCATACTGGCCGTCTTGCGGTATGTTTGCAGTGAGTTTCTCAATATCTAGCGCCCAACTTCCATTGGTACTATTCGCGGTAGCTGTTGCTATTTTGAGCCCGGAACCAAAATCCGCTTGCACGGTAACTTCGGCCCCTAAGGAGGCTGTTCCAGTAATCTGATCTACGCTATCTACTTCCAGTGCTGTTACGATGTTATCCACCGCGATCGGATTTACAGCGAAAACAACTATATCATCACTCGTGTTGCCATCGACGACTGTATCGTTTCCAGCCCCACCATCGATGGAGTCGTTACCACCGCCATCGACGAGTGTGTCGTTTCCAGCACCGCCATCGATGGAATCGTTGCCACCACCATCAACGAGTGTGTCGTTGCCAAGACCGCCATCAAGGGTGTCGTTACCGCCGCCATCGACGAGTGTATCGTTTCCAACCCCACCATCGATGGAGTCGTTACCACCGCCATCGACGAGTGTGTCGTTGCCCAGGCCGCCATCAAGGGTATCGTTACCACCGCCATCGACGAGTGTATCGTTGCCCAGGCCGCCATCAAGGGTATCGTTACCACCGCCATCGACGAGTGTGTCGTTGCCAATACCGCCATCAAGGGTATCGTTACCACCGCCATCGACGAGTGTATCGTTTCCAGCCCCACCATCGAGGGTATCGTTACCACCGCCATCGACGAGTGTATCGTTGCCCAGGCCGCCATCAAGGGTATCGTTACCACCGCCATCGACGAGTGTGTCGTTGCCCAAGCCGCCATCGAGGGTATCGTTACCACCTCCATCGACGAGTGTATCGTTGCCGAGGCCTCCATCAATGGTATCGTTACCACCGCCATCGAAGAGTGTGTCGTTTCCAGCACCACCATCGATGGAGTCGTTACCACCGCCATCGGAGAGTGTGTCGTTTCCAGCACCACCATCGATGGAGTCGTTACCACCGCCATCGGCGAGTGAGTCGTTCCCAGTATCGCCATCGATGGAGTCGTTACCACCGCCATCGGCGAGTGAGTCGTTCCCAACTCCACCACCGATGGAGTCGTTGCCACCGCCATCACCGAGTGTGTCATTGCCCAGGCCGCCATCGAGGCTGTCGTTACCACCGCCATCGACGATTGTGTCGTTTCCAATTCCGCTATCACCGGTGTCGTTACTTTCGGGTTCCAGAATTGAGTCATTACCGGATTCTCCATTTTTCAGGAAGTATGGCCCCCCGGAGTTAATCTCATCCAGCGTAGAGTCCGAGCTCCAAAACCATGAATCCTGATTTGAGGTAATCGTGAAGTTTATCGGTGTTTCATCCCCGGTAGATACGGAGACCTCGTAGCTACCTCCTGTCGATATTACTCCGTAGGAATTATCAAGAACTATACTCCAGGTCCCGTTGTAGCCATCAGCAAGAGTCGATAAGTAGGCTGGGTCAGTTCCGAACTTTAATGCAGCATCAACACTAGCACCTCTTGGAGCCGTACCTGATAGCACAATTGTGTTGTCCATTTGTTCAGGTGTTGTGACTTCAGTAGTTTCGGTGATTATTGCTGTAAACGCGACAAGCAAACCTGTATCCGGATTCCCAAGGTCCCCGCCGGTTGTCGTATCGTTTCCTACTCCACCATCGATGGAGTCGTTACCGCCGCCATCGATCAGTGTGTCGTTGCCTATACCGTCATCAATGGTATCGGAAGCCAAATCCACAGTTAGAGTGGTCAAAACTTGCTCTTCACCGGCACTAATCGCAGTGATGATGTAGTCACCATCAATTGGTTCTGATGGTATCAGATCATCGACAAATACTGCCCAGTTACCGAGTTCAGTTGTGGTTGTTGACACCGAGTTTTCGCCGTCACCAAAGTCGCCGGATAGAGTCACGATAGCGCCAGCGTTGGCTGTACCTGTGATGTACAAGAATGAGTCCGCCTCATCTGCCGTAACAGTGTTGTCATTTGCGGTTAGCTGATTAACCGCAAATGGGATATCAGCTACGTCAGGGGCAACCTTACCCAGCTCAAAGTCTGCGGTGAGAGTGATCAAGATCGGATCTTCACCGTCAGTAGTCGCGGTTATTGGGTAGTCACCGTCGGCGGGCTCTGTTGGTATCAAAGAGTCGACCAATAGGGCCCAGTTACCGAGTTCGGTTGTGGTTGTTGACACAGCGGTGTCGCCATTACCGAAGTTGCCAGATAGAGTCACGGTTGCGCCAGGTTGGGCGGTACCTGTTATGTACTGGAATGAGTCGGCCTCATCTGCCGTAACAGTGTTGTCATTCGCGGTTAGTTGATTAACGGCGAACGCGATATCAGCTGCGCTCGCATCAAGCGTACCCAATGCTAGATCTACAGTAAGTGTTTTTGATACCGGGTCTTCACCGTAAGTAGTCGCGGTAATTAAGTAGTCACCGTCGGCGGGTTCTGTTGGAATTAGAGAATCGACCAATACCGCCCAGTTACCTAGTTCAGTTGCGATGGTTGAAACTGACGTTTCCCCTAAACCGAAGTCGCCGGAAACTGTCACGGTAGCGCCAGCGCTAGCTGTACCTGTGATGTACAGAAATGTGTACGCCTGATCTACGGTAACAGTGTTACCTGTTCCGGTGAGCTCGTTTATCGTCAACATACGGCTTGGTACTCCTGCTACCCTACTTAACTAATTTTGTCTATGCATTTGGAAATGCAAAAGCCTAGATTAAAAGTCATATTTGTCGCTAAGGCAAGAAGTGTCTGCAAGTGCTGGATTGGCTTTTGGTATTAGGCGCTTGCCGTAAATATTGATGATTTAAATCTCGAATCAGATAAGTCTAAGTCGTAAAAAAAACAATTTTTAAACATGTTTTGGAAGGGGCACTAAACAACGTTGGTGCACTACAGCAAAAGCGAAGGAGTCACGGAAGTGTGCGCTCAGGCTCCGAGCAATCGTATGTGATTTTAGTGATCTGCTTCGATCATGAATCGCACACACTTGTATGGCAAGGCCCTAGCTTCTGTTGGCCGGAAGAGGCCTGTGTAACGAATTCTGATATCGTATTGGCATGTTTTTTGCTTAACATTCAATCAAGATCGCTTTTAGATGCAGAAAGTTCATTTTTATGGCCTTAAAAAGAGTGGTGCTTTCTGCTAATTTGGTTCCTAACAAATAAAAGTCACTGGTTGCATATATGTCTAGTATTTACTTCATTGATAGCCGAGTCACAAATTACCTTCAGGTAGTGTCTTTAATTCCTGCTGATGCGCAATGGATGTTGGTACCAGAGGATGCGGACGGTATTAAGTTTATCGCTACGACGTTGGGTGAGTCTGGTGAGCTGTATTCTGAGATTCATGTTATTTCCCATGGCAGCCAGGGCTCCGTATTGCTTGGTAACGTCCTCATTACAAAGCAGACTCTGGTTCAAAGCACTGACGAGCTTATTTCAATCAGTGATGCGCTATCCGAGAATGCAGAAATTCTCCTGTACGGCTGTGAGGTTGCGCTAGGTGCCGAGGGTGAGGCCTTCGTGGAGAAACTGGCGCTGCTAACAGGCGCAAACGTGTCCGCCTCTGATGATATAACTGGTGCTTTGGGTGATACGGAGCTCGAGTATCAAACTGAAGGGACTGGTGCGGAGTCACTAGATCTGTCTGGTCTATCGTCGCTGCAGCTAATCTCAGGTACCACCGGTAACGATACTCTGACTGACACCGGTGGTGACGACATAATTGATGGGGGTGCTGGGGACGACAAAATTAGCTTAAACAGTGGCGGTAATGATGCAGCGCTTTCGGGGGATGGCAACGACTACATCTCAGTCTCCAGCGGCAACAACACCATTGATGGTGAAGCCGGTGAGGATGTTATTTTCTATGAGGGTGCTGGCGATGGCGGTGTAACGGCTGATTTTTCCACCCTAGTGAACGGCTATGTTGAAGTGGAACGTATCGTAAAAACAGAGACCAACACCACGCCGTTTTCGTTTGAAAATTTTAAGTTCGATAATGGCGCCGCCACCGTAGATCTTTTCTTCTCGGCCGGCTCGTCAATTTTAACTTTATACGATCTCAAGCTTACAACATCGCATGGCGCCTTCTCTGGTTGGAGGCAGTCTGAGCAGCAATCCAACTGGGCAACCGGGCAGTCAGCAATAGGATTAACGGAACTCATTATTGCCGGTTACACGACTGAATCCCCAGAGGGTTTCACTGGCAAGGTGCGGTTGGGAACAATCGTTATTGGTGGTATCTCGTCACCTGACCTTTCTCTAAGTGTCGATCGGACTCCCGAAGTTGAACTTGATGGCGCTTTCCTAACTTACGATATGTTCTCAACGCGCTTCTCGTCTGCACTCGACCTAGTTAAAAACGTAGAAAACGTTCACGGCTCTCTAGGATCTGACAGCATCGCTCTAGATGACACCGGTTCATATGTTTTTGGTCGCCAAGGAGATGACTCCCTAACCGGCGGTGACGGTAGCGATATCCTAATTGGAGGTGTGGGTAACGATATCTTAGACGGTGGTGCTGGCGTTGACTCTGCGGAATACCGCGACGACGGCTATGAGGGGGTTACGCAGTACGAAGGTATAAATGTAAACCTAACCACGGGCACCGCGACCGACGGGTTTGGAGGTTCCGATACCCTGCGTAATATCGAAAACGTGTGGGGGTCAGCTTTCGGTGACACCATTCGAGGTAACGATTTCAATAATGTCCTGGAAGGAAAAGAGGGTAATGACTCGCTATACGGCGAGGGTGGCAACGATACACTAAAGGGCGGTGCTGGAAGTGACTCTTTGGTCGGTGGGGACGGCGACGACCTTGCATATTATGGCGATGCAGCCTCTGCGATCGATGTTAATCTGAGCAGCGGTGCGGCGCTTTCTGACGGAGATGGCGGAGAAGATACACTCGTAAATATCGAGGATGTCCGCGGATCCAACTTCAACGATGTTATTACCGGCGATGCCAAGGGAAACTCTCTATATGGTCATGCCGGTAATGACACCATCTCCGGCGGTGCTGGAAGAGACTGGCTCCACGGTGATGATGGCAATGACCGCATCGATGCTGGCGATGATAACGACGATCTGTTCGGTGGTGTGGGTAATGACACACTACTAGGTGGTCAAGGTGATGATGTTTTACGCGGCGGCGCGGGCGCAGACTATCTTGATGGTGGTACCAACGGTGAGGGAGAGTGGGGCGACTATGCGAGCTATCTGGATGCTGATGCTGGAGTTGTCGTTAACCTTGCTACCGGGTTGGCAACAAATGATGGTTATGGTGGCCAAGATACGCTGGTAAACATCGAGAATCTCGAGGGCACAGTCTGGTCCGACTCCTTGACCGGTAATGCCGAGCGTAACTGGTTTAGAACGTTCTCAGGAAACGACACAGTCGATGGTGGTGCTGGCGACGATTTGATCTTCTATGGACACCTCGATGGGAATTCGTCGGGTATAACTGTCAACCTGCAGCAGACAGATGCAAATGGTTATTCGACGGTTAGTTATGACCAAGATCTTTCAAACACGACTACCGCTGATGCCTTTGTGGATAGCGTCAAGAATATTCAAAACTTGCACGGGTCTCAGGCTGGCGATCGCATTACTCTGTCAAACTTAAACTCTTATGTGTTTGGTGAGGAGGGCGATGATGTTTTGACCGGCGGTACCGGTAATAACAACCTGATCGGTGGCGAAGGTAACGATACACTGAATGGTGGTGCGGGTATTAACACCGCTGACTATGTTGATACAGGGGTTTGGAACGGAGAGCAGCAGAGTCAAGGTATAGTTGCTGATCTTGCCGCTGGACAAATCATCGATAACTTCGGCGACACAGACATTGTGAGCAACATCACTAATGTGGGTGGCTCTACGTTAAATGATTCGATAACCGGCGATTTGCAGAACAACTACCTCAATGGCCGTGAGGGTGATGATGTCTTTTACGAGAGCGCTGGTAACGACACGTTTGAGGGAGGGGCCGGCTCAGATAAAGTTATCTACTCAGGTCTTTCAAGTGAATACGTGGTCACCAGCGACGCTAGCGGTCATTCTGTTTCCAAAGCGGATGGCTCACGCGATACACTGCTAAATATAGAGACGGTTATTTTTGATGGCGGTAATGTCATTCAGTTCACTGACGGCGATGACTTTGTTCATTGGTACGATGAAGTTGCCGATACCGAAGCCGACGAGATATTTGACTTGGGTGCAGGTAACGACACCATTGAAGCCTGGGCGGGTGGCAGTGACCGAATCATACTAGGCTCTGGGGATGATCTAGCTTGGACTGATGCGTGGTACTTCGGGTGGAGCGATACTGCGACAATCCCTACTGACCGAATTGATACTATCGAGGGTGGCGAGGGTTTTGACGTTATCCGTATTGATACCTGGGGTGGTAACCCTCTCGAAGGCGAATTTGTAACAGAGTTAGTTGCTGGTTCGGCGGGTAGCAGTGCTGCGACCTACAGAGTCTACTCGCCCGATGATGTAAAACAGGACTTTTTGGTCGCTTTAAATTCCGATGGTAGCGGATCTGTGTCGTATAACTATGCCGCCGCAACAGATCCAACCTCTGATCCCTTCCAGTTTTTGGAATTTTCAGGGATTGAGCAACTTGAGTTTAACTCCCTCGACCAAACTCTATTCCAGCGCGATGCCGTGGGCAGTCAGCGCTGGGCAGGATTTACTTTGGACCTCACATTCGGCGTGAAAACAGGGGTTAATCTGGATAGCTATGACTGGTTCGTGCCTGTGCTGGGTACTTCTGGTGACGATACGATTAATCTCGCAGAAGCGTTGCAGGGGATGGGAGTAGACCCGCTCAATGTCGGCAAAAGTGTGTTCGTTAATGGATTGGCAGGCAGTGATACTGTTGTAATTGATGGCGTGAATACGCAGGTCGTTGTGTTTGATAGCGCCGGCGATGATAGCTACCTGAAGAGTAATGGCGGGGATGTCGTCATCGAGCGTTTCGGCATCGGATCCAATACCTACGATATCGATAATGGAGATGTTAGAAGTCGCGCAGAGTTGACGCTATCTGCGACTCAATATGCGTCGCTTTTTGCGAATAACTTTAATGACGCTCTACCGATCAGCGCTACTGCCGACAGTAAACTGACCATCTATGCAAATGATGGTGTTTCAGATAAGCCCCTTCATGATGTCTACTTCGACGCTAACCAAAATTTAGTTATTCGAGAATACACTGCAGATGGGGTCTCCTTCTCTGATAGTGTGTTTTCAGCGGTCAGTAAATGGCAAACTTTCAAAGTCGACTATCGCAATGAGGAAACTGGTGATCGAACAGAGTTGGTTTTTCGCGCTGATACCTCCTCTGGCGAGTTACGCTTCGTTCTCACCCAAGAGGGTGTTGTTAACAATATTTTCGGTACAGATGGTGACGACACTCGTGTCTTAGATACTCAGTTCTCTGAGTACTTCCGCCTGCTAGATGGCGACGATGAAATTGAGGCTGAGACCGGCGGTTCGGATACTATCGATGCCGGTGCGGGTAATGACTCGATCAGCATCGATGCCTGGAACTTCAACCGTTACTTCGAAGATATAGGTCTAGATTCGATCATTGGAGGCACAGGTACCGATACGCTCAGACTCGATACTCGCGGCGGACAGCCGTTAGCCGGCGAATTCCTAATTACAGATCTAGGTAATAACGAATACCGCGTCTACTCTCCTTCTGATACTCGAGAAGACTTCCAGTTGGTGCTCAATCCTGATGGCTCTGGTCAGATTTACTACAATGCGCTAGATGACGGTGCCGGCGGTACCAAGCAGATCCAGTTTGTTGAGTTCTCGGGTATCGAGACGATCGAATTCAACTCAGTGAACGAGACGATAGCTCGTGGTGATGCTTACCATCGCTACGCTCAGTTTACGATGGATGGTACGACAGTAACGGCTGTGGCGGCAGATGATCCCGTACTTCTAGTCAATACAACCGCTAATTTCGATGGACACACGTATCACGTTGTTACGTCTAATATGGAGCGCGTTGCAGCAGTTGAACTTGCCAGCAGTCTTGGCGGGTATCTTGTCGAGATAGATTCAGAGGCTGAGAATAATTTTATTATCGACACACTTCTTCCAAGTGCGTCGCTACAGTCAGCAATGATTGGGCTATCAGATATCCAATATGAGGGTCTTTTCCTCACCGATGACGGTCGACTGCCTGCCTACACTGATTGGGGGAGTTCTGAACCGAACGACTGGGGTTCAGGCCAAGACATCGCCTACGTTCAAATCGGCGATAAGTTCTCAAACCGCGAGAATGATAACGGTGGCTGGGACGACGGCGATACAACTGGCTGGTACCCGGTAATTATCGAGGTTGGTGAGCCTGTCGATGGGCCGTTATATGTCACGACAAACCTAGCAGTCGATAGCTTCGAGCAAGGGGATTATCTATTGCTCGGCGGCGCTTCTGATCAAAATCTAAGTGCTGGTTCGGTTGACAACGCGTGGATTTATGCCGCTGCCGGCAACGATACGCTGACGGGTAGCGCTTTCGATGACACATTGCAGGGCGGTGCGGGCGATGACAGTCTGCAGGGCGGACTGGGAGATGACAGTCTTTCCGGTGAAACGGGTGAAGATACGCTGTTTGGAGGCGACGGCAGAGATACACTGCGGGGTGGAGACGCGAATGATGTTCTTTATGGCGAAGGCGGGGACGATGTTCTGCGCGGTGGTCGTGGTGATGATCTGCAGGACGGAGGCGATCATCGCGATTTCCTAGTGGGTGGCCAGGGCAATGACACTCTTTTCGGTGGTTCAGGGGATGATGATATTCGTCCGGACAGCGGTGAAGAAACTGAGGCGCCGGGTAATGATTACATCGACGGTGGTGATGGTTTCGACCGTATTGATTATGAACAAACTCCGCGTGGCTTTGAGGCCGGTATTTACGTCGATTTAGAACAAGGTATAGCGCGTGGTAACTCAATTGGTGAGGACGCTTTCGTCAACATCGAAGCAATTCGAGACTCACAATTCAACGACACGATTATCGGTAGCACTGGGGATGATGTTATCGAATCCTGGAATGCAGGCTTAGACTCGATCAGCGCGGGTCTAGGTAACGACACCGTCTGGGTTGATGGCTGGTACTTCCAGAGAGAAGGTCAGGCCTTTGCGTACGATACCGTAAACGGTGGTGAGGGGTTTGATACGCTACGCATCGACACTCGAGGTGGTGATCCGTGGCAGGGTTCCTATGAAATTACGTTAGTAAGCTCAGACCTTACGAGCGGCAATTACGAATTCCGAGTGTTCTCCGCTGAGGATGTCAAAGAAGATTACCAGCTGTTCCTGAATTCGGATGGCTCCGGGTCTGTCCAATACAACGAGTACCAAGATGATTCTGGGAGCCCTGTTACCTTCTTGACCTTCGATGGAATAGAGAGGTTGGAGTTCAACGCTCCGAATCAAACGGTATTGAAAGGCACGGATTACCATCGTTATGCTCGATTCGATTTCGACGGCAGTTCTGTGAAGGCTATCAGCGCTGACAATCCACTGGCGATAGTTGATGGTGAGTTTTCCTTCGGGGGCCACACGTACTACGCTGTCGACTTCAACAGAACAGATTTGGCTGCAGCACAGCAACTCGCCAGCGATCTGGGAGGATACATTGTCGAGATTGACTCGGATTCTGAGAACGATTTCATTATCGATACACTTTTGCCGTCAATGGGCTGGCGCGAGGCCCTCATCGGGTTGGTTGACACAGCGTACGAAGGATTGTTCCTAACCTATGATGGCAGACTTCTCGAATATTCTGACTGGGGTACCTACGAACCCAACGACTGGAACTTAGGTGAAGACTTTGTGCAGGTCGTTGTAGATGATTTTTTGAAGTCTTCCAATGACAATGGAGGTTGGAATGACTCAAATGGTTTTGGCCTCCTCATTGTAGAGGTGGGCACCCAATCACCCGGACTCGATTACCGAACTTCTAATGTAGCAACTGAATCGTTCAAGAATACCGATTTATTGCTTCTTGGCGGGGACAGCAACCAGTCTTTTAGTATCGAGTCCCAGAGTGCTGGCTGGGTTTATGGTGCCGGCGGCGATGACCAGCTACTGGGAGGGGCCCTCTCTGATACACTTCAAGGTGGTCTAGGTAACGACAGCATCGCTGGGCTTGCTGGTGATGACGTTCTCTCTGGAGAGGAGGGCGAAGATACCCTCGAAGGGGGTGTGGGAAGCGATACCCTGAGTGGTGGCGATGGTGCCGACCTTCTCTTCGGAGGTCTAGATAATGATCGCCTTCGGGGTGATCGGGGTGATGACACTCTATACGGTGAAGATGGGGACGATGACCTGCAAGGTGGCCGCGGTGTAGATGCTCTCTATGGAGGGGGCGGCGATGACTATCTGTCAGGCGATGACTACTCGTCAAATAATCCGATTCCGCCGAGTAATGATACGCTTGACGGCGGCGAAGGTTTCGACCGTGTCAGCTATAATCAGGCGACCTCAAGTGTCATGGTTAATTTAACAACGGGGGTTGCAACCGGTGACGCCATAGGTACGGATACACTGGTCAACATCGAGCGTGTAACTGGTACAGCCTACGATGATCTCTTGATTGGTTCTGACACATCTGGTCAGGAAGAGGATTGGCAGTCATTTACGGGTGCAGGTGGTACCGACACCATAATAGGCTTAGGCGGACGCGACTTTATTTGGTTCGCAGGCGAAAGCTCTGGCATCAATGTAGATTTGCGCAAGCAGTTTGCTGCTGACAGGAGTGATGTGACTCTGGTGCCAGAATCTGCCCAGCTCGCTAAAACAGGCGGCGACGGAGTGATGTACCTCAGCGGAATAGAGGGCCTCTCCGGGACGAACTTTGCCGACACGCTCTACGGAAGTGAGGCGGACGAGTACTTTGGGCCGGATTGGATGGATGGCACAGATAAGCCCAATGCTGAGGTTGGAGCCGCCGACTACATCGATGCAGGTGGCGGTTTTGATGAAGTTTTCTACAACAATATCAACTTTGATCTATTCCCAAACTATCAAGGAATTACAGTAGATCTGGCATCAAATTCGGTGATAGACGTTGCTGGTTTTACGGACACGTTAATTAATGTTGAATCAGTCGTGGGTACCTCAGCCTCCGATTCCTTCAAGGGAGATAGCGCAGGGAACCTGTTTTACGGTAACGCGGGAGACGATACGTTCTACTTTGGTGAAGGCCATGACTCCATCGAGGGTGGTGAAGGAGTAGATACGCTCATCGTGGAAGGCAACCGAGCTGAGTTTGAGTTACAGTTCGGTACGGATTACGAGGCTCGCTTGAGCAGTGCTACCGACTCCACGAGCAGTGTCAGCATGAACGAAATAGAGTTCATACAGTTCTCAGATCAGACAATTGATCTGCAGGCTGGTTCGATTGGATCTGTGTACCATTGGAGCAGCCATCAGTTGTTGGATGCGGTTAGCTTGCAGCTTGATTCTGACCTGTTTAGTACCTCGACAAGTGATTTTGATCTATCCAACATGCGCTACGCTGCGGACGGTACGCTTCGAGTAGACTTTTACTTTGATGCAGGGGCCTCAGAGTTCGATAACTTGGATGTCGATATTGAGTTGGCGGGTCTGTCCGTGAATGACTTCCACTGGGGCAGCGATGTTACTGCCAACGGTTGGATTACGAACTCAAATACATCGACCGATGGCGTTGTGAGACTCTCTGGATTTGGTTTGAACGCGGAACTTACAGGGAATGTACTCGTTGGAACTTTGAACGCTACTGTTTCGACGCCTGAATTCAATCTTAGTCTTGTAGATCCAGTGACCTCGTTAGGAAGTGAGAGTGTCTACCACAATGAGGTATCGTTCAGCACGGTATCTGAAAGCTTTGCGTCCGATTCCATGGGCGACTTCATTGGGCTACTCAACACTGACCTCGCTTACCGTTTTGAGGCGAGCCGCGAGATCAGCGATGTAGAGACGGGGCGCGTCATCAGTGCAGCGGACGCTCTTGCGGCCCTGAAAATTGCTGTAGGTATCAATCCTAATAGCGCGGATCTAGCGCTCTCGCCCTACCAGCTTCTGTCGGCGGATGTGAACGAGGACGGGCGTGTGAGTGCCGCAGATGCGCTATCTATTTTAAAGATGGCTGTGGGATTAGAGGGTGCACCAGAACGAGAATGGGATTTCGTTCGAGAGGACGAGGATTTCCTTAACTCTGATGGGTCCACCTATAGCCGCAGTAAAATCGATAGGGAGCAACTTGATGAATCTCAGGTAGCTGACGAAGTTAACTTGGTTGCGTTTTTGAAGGGAGATGTGAACGGTTCATGGCCGGCGCCTGCGGAGACCGGGTTATCTGAATTACCGACCAGTTACTTCACTGATCTTGAAACGTCTGGCATTGCTCCGGCAGAGCAGTGGTGGGTTATTTAGTTAGCCGAACGTTCCAAATGACAAGCCGGCATTGAGTGCCGGCTTTTTATTTTCAAAACGACGTTTGGCAACAATTCACCCGCGCTCCAAAGCGCTAAACATATAACTCTTATCCTGATTTCACTATTGATCACTTAAGTCGCTTTTGTCGTACTAGATACTGTAGTATTTTTTAAACATTGAAAAACCGGTTTCACAATGACTTCAAATTTAATTCTCTCCTCTGCGCTCAATGTCCTCTCATCCAAAGCAGAGGGCGCCAGCGACTGGACAAGCGTAGCTGCGCTTCCCGACGGCGGCTACATTGTGGTGTGGCATGATGGTGGAAATAAAGATGGAGATCGATCCGGCGTCTATGCGCGCCGTTATGACACAAGTGGTACGCAGATAGGTGATGAGATTCAGGTCAATACACTGACCTCAGGTTTCCAGTCAAAAGCTCGAGTTGCTGCGACGTCCGATGGGCACTTCATGGTGGTCTGGACTGACGATAATGGCAGTTTGCAAGGTCAGATTTTCAACCCGGATAGTACGCCGTCGGGCGAACAGTTCACTGTGGGGCCCTGGTATAACGCACAGGCCGATATTATCGGTACCAGTGATAATCAGTTTGCCGTTGTTCGTATGCAAACTAACCAGCACACCGCAATGCTTTCGATCTTTGATACAGACGGTACCCAGGTTGTTGATGACACCTTTCTTTCGGAGGTGCGTGCGGGCGAGCCGCGTGTTGTCGAATTAGAGCCGGGCCGATTCCTATCAGTCTGGTATGACATGAGTAACAACAGCGGCTTTGAAATTTGGGGTCAAGCCTTCGATGCGAGCGGTACCTTGGTCGGTGACGCTTTTGTTCTTAATAGCACACTAGCAAATAATCAGCAGGCGCCGGAGATTGTAGCAACCGGGGACGGTGGTTTTGCTGCGGTGTGGCAAAGCTTCGACCAAGACGGTGATCTGTTTGATATTTACTTCCGGCTTTTTGACAACTCGGGTGTGGCATCCTCTGACGAGATTCTCATCAATCAGAGCCTAACAGCTCAGCAGATCAAACCATCAATTGAGCGCAGTCCAGATGGGACCTTAATTGTTGCCTGGGAGAGTTATCACCTCGGTGCAGCTCAGATATTCGTGCAGCGTTTGTCATCCACCGGAGTGCTGTTAGGTGATAACAAGTTAGTCAGCGTTGACGACTCAGGTCTGCGAGTTAACGGGACCGAAGTTGATCTGGCCACGCTGACCAACGGCAGTGTGCTTGCTACGTGGGACGTGGGTGGCACGGTATACAGTCGCATCGTTCATGAATTTCAGGTTGAGTCCGGTAGCTCGAATGCGGCACCCGTTCTAACGGTCGGTACAAATGTAGAAACGTTGGTAGATACCTCTGCAACGGCAGTTGCTTATAGCGCAACGGACAGTGACGCAGATGATCTGAGCTTTAGTTTTAGTGATCCTAAATACGGTGCGGTCACGATCAATGATGATGGCACCTTCACGTATACACCTGATGCCGGTTATGTTGGTAGTGATCAGTTTGTGATCAGCGTGAGCGATGGCGCTGCACAGGCGCGCGAAGTTGTGCGGATCGACGTACGTCCGCCGAGTACGCCTGCGGACTTTAGCGAACTACAGATCATTTCGCCGAAGAGTGATGGTGGTAGTGACTGGACAAGCGTTGCATCCATGCCTGGCGGTGGCTTTGTCGTTGTTTGGCATGATGGCGGTGGTAAAGATGGCGACCGCTCAGGTGTATATGCGCGCCTGTACGATGCCAATTACCAACGCCTGGTAGATGAGTTTCAGGTTAACTCGAAGACGACTGACTTCCAGACTAAAGCGCGGGTTGCGAGTACCCCCGATGGCCACTTTATGGTGGTGTGGGCCGGAGGCGATGGCAGCTTGCAGGCTCAAGTGTTTGATAGCGCTGGGGCGAAGCAGGGTGCTCAGTTTACTGTGGGCCCTTGGTTTGTGGCTGAAGCGGATATCCAAGGGACTAGCGATAATAAGTTCGTCGTTGTTCGTACGCAGAACAATGAGAACGCGGGCATACTTGCGATGTACAACAGTGATGGCACGGAGCTTGTTAATAATGTTGCGCTTTCAGATGTTCTGGCTTCAGAAGCGCGTGTCATTGAGCTTATAGATGGCCGTTTGCTGGCAAGCTGGTGGGATGCTCGTAATGCAGAGGGTACGGAAATTTACGGCCGCTACTTTGATGCGACAGGTACCTTGCTTGGCGACGCATTCAAGCTCAACCAAACTTTAGCTAATAACCAACAGGCGCCTGAGATCGTTGCGCTTGAATCGGGCGGTTTTGCTGTGGTTTGGCAGTCAGAGGAGTCATCGGGAGGTACCTTTGATATCTATGCACGGCTCTTTGACGCAGACGGTAATGCGTACAGTGACGATATCTTGGTCAGTGACGACTCGACAGGACAACAGGTTAAGCCTGCAATTGAGTCAGCCTCGGACGATACGTTGGTGATTGCCTGGGAAAGCAATCATCTGGGCCGCAATCAAATCGTCTACCAGACCCTCTCAAGTGACGGTGAAAAGAAGGGCACAAATCAAGTTGCCAGCCAAACTTCGCAGAGCACGAATGTAGGTGGTACCGAGGTTGCATTAGCAACCCTAGAGGATGGTAGTGTTCTGGCAACCTGGGACATCGGAGGTGACGTCTACGGGCGAATCCTGCACAAGCCTGAGCTTCCAGTGGAACCTGTATTAGAGGTCGATCTTTCAGCGATTCGTTTGGTCAGCGGAATGGGCAACCTTGAAGATATCGATGTGTTTTCTAATGGGAAATACTTCATCACGCGCTGGGCCTCTGATGGGTCAGGCAACGCACAGGGTTTTCAGATTGCAGATCCCAACTTTCAAAATATTACGCCCAACGAGGTCCTGAATAACTACACGGATCTCTGGCAGCAGTTTGGCACCTCGGTACTGGTTGCTCAAGACCAGATGTTATCGACATGGGATGGTTCTAAAGACAGTGAAAATCAGCCAATCACACCTGCGCAGATAACAGATTCTGCAGGCAATATAATCCGAGACGACTTTGCGATGAGCGAGTCACTGGGTGGTAACAAGCAGATGGTCTTCAAAGACGGATTGCTTTATTTGGCATCGTCCACAGGCGGTGACGTATTGCTTTCGACTTACGATGGCACACAGGATTTCTCTCTAATCCGTAGCCAAGTGGTTAACTCCCCTTCAGATTATCGTCAGATTGAACCAGATATTGCACTCATCGATGACAGTCATTTAGTGATTGCGTATCAGTCGAATACCGACCCCGATTTCGCTACGGTAAACGGCGCCTTTTCCGTAAAAGGCGATAGTGACATCCGGTTTACTATCTACGATTTAATATCGGGAGAGCAGTCTACAGATTTTGTCATAGCCCAAAGTGGAGCTATTGGTCTCAAAGAGCCACAGGTTGCAGCTATCGGAGAGGGGCGCTTCCTCATCACTTGGACCGAAACGACCTATGATAATGGCGCAATTGCTACCCACTTTGCACAGGCGTATTCGGCCGATGGCTCCGCCATCTCAGATACGATTGAGGTAGCAAGTTATACGTTGGGATCGATCTCCTCCAATTACCCGGGTGGCGTTACTGATATTCGCTATGCTGTGGATACAGCCCTCACTGCAGGCCCGAGTGGTACGGCGATATTTGCTTGGAACCAACACGATCTCTCACACCCTGTGTTTGATGGTGGTGTAGCGACACTGGAGCTGAATGACTCCGCCCTCAACCTGACCGACAAACAGCTGGTTAGTGCTATAGATGTTGATTCGTCGGCCGGGATCCGTGAACCAGTAATTTATACACACCCTACGGATGGTTATGGCGTTATCTTCAACAGCACCCCTGACACTGCCTTGATTGTACCGGTGCTCTCAAAAGTTGATCAGATTGCGCCCTCGATACCTGAAATTTACGTTGTGGCTGGTGACGACGAAGTGACTGCAGATGAGCTAGCGGGCGTCACAATCGGTGGAACTGCTGAGCCTGGGTCAATATTACAACTTACTTCAAACTACCCTGATTCAACTGTCTTCGAGACGATTACCGATCTAAACGGCAAATGGCTCTTTGAGTATGACGACTTTAGTATCGAAGGGACGCTTGTTGACGGTGCTTATGAACTCTACGCGACCGCTACCGATGCGGCAGGCAACACCTCTGATGTGACAACGCGTTTGGTTGAAGTTGACTTGGTCGACGAAACACCTGAGCCGACAGGCGATCTTTTAGACCTTCAGTTCTCTATAACTGAGACCCCTGATGATAAACTGATACTTCATTCGGTTGTTGAACTCTCGGATAACTTCAGCCAAGCGAATAGCGTTAGCCTTCTCTTTTGGAAAATAGGGGAGGATCAGACTTGGTTAACCCTAAATCGGAATGAAACAGGCGCGTTTGAAGTTGCTCGCGAGCTTAATCGTTTCACTCCCTCTGGCTCTTATGCAGTTCGATCAATTAGGGCGACAGACGATTTTGGTGCAGCGATTAGCTTTACCGAAGATACGATAAAAATTGCGGGCTTCGAGTCTGTATACGATGTCTTTAACAGTAAGTCAGACATCCAAAAGCCAGTGGTAGATGCATTTACAATCAGTGACTTCTACTTTGAAGAAGAAACAGAACAATGGGCGTTCGATTACTCGCTTGCAATATCCGATGTAGGCAGCGGGATTAACCCGAGCCACATTGTTGAGTTGACCAGCCCTTCTGGTAAAAGTTTGCAGGCGTGGAGAACTGCAGACGCCGACGGTACTCTATCCACAACTCGTTATTTTCCAAAGTACATCGCGTCGGGAGATTACAGTATCAACTCTATCCGCATTTCTGATCTGGCGGGTAACGAGGGCGACTACTATTCTGCGGAAGCGATACAAGCTCTGTTGGGTCGTGACAGCAATACTCTAACGTTGGAAAATCCTTACGCCGACAACTTGGCCCCCACTCTCACGGCCTTTGAATTGGGTGCGACTTTCAATGAAACCACGTTGCGTCCCTCTATTACTTTGGATTTTGAATTCGAGGAGCTTGGAGGGAGTGGATACAACTCTGCCTATGTTCGAATGGTTGGAGATGGTCATTTCGATGATCGTTGGATTTCTGATCTGGATACCGAGAAGCCCGGCATTCAATTCCAGTTGGATTTAGTGAGTGAATACACGCCCGGTGAGTTCACTGCGGGGTGGTTTATTCTCAATGACAATGCTGCTAACTCCCAGGATTTAGGTGCGTCAGATATCGAGGCTTTAGGCTTCAATCCCCGAATTAATGTCTTCTACAAGCCAGACCAAGCTGATGGATCCTTTATTGTGAGGGGCGCAGATACTGACGACTGGGTTATTGGTAGCCTCGCTACGGATACGTTGGATGGTGGAGATGGTGCCGACGTCCTCTATTCGGCTGGAGGTGATGATAGTGTCGATGCCGGATCAGGAGACGATTTAATCATTGGAGGGAACGGTGCCGGAGATGACCATTACGATGGTAATACGGGCATTGATACAGTTAAGTATAGCAGTGCGACTGCAGGCATTTACGTTGATCTTGTAGAGGGTGTAGCGTACTCAATTGAGTCCGAAGATTCTGCGGGTATCGGTTATGACACTTTAACTCGAATCGAGAATGTCATTGCAGCAGGCTATAGCGACATTTTGATCGGTTCTGCATTGGCGAACGTGGTTTACGCTGACGGGGGTAACGATCGAGTTGATGGAGGAGATGGCGACGATACCCTATACGGTGGTGACGGTGATGATAAGATCTATGCGGGCGAAGGCAACGATGCTGTTTATGGCGGTGCGGGAAATGATGTCATCTTTGCCTCCGGCGGCGCGGACTTTGAAGACGGTGGCGACGGCATCGACACCCTAGCAGTAAACGGCTACAGCACCACGATAACCGATGTAACCTACAACTTACTTGAAGGCTCTCAGGGTATTACGGGCGGTCAAATGACCGAAAATGCCTTCGCTAATTTTGAGAACTTCACGATTGGTGAAACCTTTAATGGTGAAACGATAGTTTCCAATTGGAATCTCACTATTGTGGGTACCGACGGCTCCAACCTAATCAAGACATCGGCGGGAGATGATGTTGTAACCTCACTTGGTGGAGACGATACAGTACTCACGGGCGATGGGGACGATCAAATTCACTTGGCCGGTGGCGAGAATACAGTCGATGCTGGATCCGGCCAAGACACCGTTATCTTTTCTTTGGCGTCTGCTGACTTTTCGGTCCGTCTCTTAGACGTTGCAACAGTTGAGGTGTCTAACCCGGACCACACCTCCGTACTGCGTAATGTCGAACAGATCCGTTTCTCTGACAAAACTCTAGAGCTCGTTGCTGGTGAATTGATTGGGGTAGTAGGTGGCTCGGGGACCGAGGATGTGATTGCCCCGGATGCTCCGTTCATAGCAGCAGTAGCTGGTGATGATGTGGTGCAGAGCCACGAGCTGGAGGGGGTTGCTGTAGGCGGTACAGCGGAGCCGGGCGCAACAATTTCTCTCAGTTCGAATTACCCTGAATCACCTACTTTCACCACAGAGGTTGATGCGCAAGGTAATTGGAGCTTCAGCTATGCTGATTTTGGTTTCGTTGGAACTCCTGAAAACGGTGTGTACACAATCATAGTCACTGTTACCGACGTGGCAGGGAACACCTCAGAGGCGACGACAAAATCGGTTACTGTTGATATACAACCAACTAATCAGTCCCCAGCCACTGGTGCAGGTTTAAGTGGCAAAGTCTATCACTGGAGCAGTCACCAATTGCTAGATGAGGTGAACGTGCAGCTCAACTCGGATCCGTACACTACCTCAATCAGTGATTTCTCCCTGCTCAACATGCGTGACACAGTCGACGGGTCGCTGCTAATAGATCTCTATTTTGACGCAGGGGAGGCTTTTATCGACAGTGTGGACTTGGATATCCACTATGGTGATCTGGCGTTCAACTCATTCCAGTGGGGAGATGCGATTAAAGATCAAAGCTGGAGCACAAGCGAAAATACCTCCATTGACGGTGTTGTGAAAGTATCGGGCTTCGGTCTGAATGGCGAGCTTAGCGGTAATATCTATCTGGGCACTTTGGAAGTGACTACCTCAGGGCCTGAGTTTGATTTGTCCCTTGTGAGTGGTTTGACGTCACTGGGCCTTGATAGCACTCACCATAGCGATGTCTCCTTTAGCACGGTTTCTGAAACATTTATTTCGGACGCGATGGGCGGCTTTGCGGGTTCTCTGAATGCTGAGCTGGCCTACAGTTTTGAGGCGAGCCGTGATATCAGTGATGCAGAGACGGGGCGGGTAATTAGTGCCGCTGATGCACTTGCGGCTCTAAAAATTGCTGTGGGGATTAATCCCAATGGCACTGATCTAGCGCTCTCGCCCTACCAACTTCTGTCAGCGGATGTAAATGAGGATGGACGTGTCAGTGCGGCCGATGCGCTGTCTATTTTGAAGATGGCGGTGGGTTTAGAGGGTGCCCCAACTCGAGAGTGGGGCTTTGTTAGAGAGAGCGAAGATTTCATCAACGCGGATGGCTCAGCATTCAGCCGTAGCAAAATCGATTGGGATCAACTTGAGGTGTCTCAGGTATCGGACGAAGTGAATCTGATCGCTTTTTTGAAGGGTGATGTCAACGGTTCGTGGCCAGCGCCTGCGGGGACGGGATTATCTGAATTACCGGAGAGTTACTTCACTGATATTGAGACTGCTGGTATCGCTCCTGCGGAGCAATGGTGGGTTGTTTAACACTTTGACCTTGCTACTAAAGCAGCCGGCATTAGCTGCCGGCTTTAATATTTAAAAATTGAAGTCAGCCACAACACATAAAGCACCAAGGCTAAATCCAACGTAAGCGTCCGGCGATCACACCTTGACGGTTTATGGTACCCAGTTCTGAGGCAATAATTCGTTAATGGCGCTCGCCGTAGGTGTTGGCAGGCGCTTCAGTGCATCTTTCAGGTAGGCATAGGGTTCATGGCCGTTCAGCTTTGCTGACTGGATTAGACTGCATGATTGCAGCAGCGCGCTGGCCACGGTGCAAAGATCCCGCAAATAGCCAGTTCTTTCTCCCTAGTGCCCAAGGGCGTATCAGGTTCTTAACACGGTTTTTATCGATGGGGATGTCACCATCATCCAGATAGCGTTAGACGGCCCAATATGCTGGAGAACTATTAAAGTCGTCGAATAATGAATTCTGCACTCAAGCGCGCCAAGGGATTTCTTGAACCAGCGCATTCAGTTGGTCGTGATCCAGTCCAAGCCGATCACCTCGGTTTGGATCGACCCATCGGAACTTTCCCTGATTGCGCCGCGCGCAGCCAAATCCCAAGGCCATCATGGATGAGGATTTTGAGTCGGTAAGCCCGCTTGTGAGTCAAAAGATACGCGCAGTGCGGTATAGCATCGCCAAAAACGTTGACTGGCAAGGCCCTAGTATTGTAGACACCTGTTAGCGTTACAATAACGCCTAACAAGAGGTGATCACCAATGAGTGCAAAACGTTACACCGAAGAGTTCAAAATCGAAGCTTCAAAACAAGTT
>Ga0102948_1000031_pt1 | contig 46324 bp, 93 predicted proteins | sample SalPonA_A_H2O_MG_FD_78211 | JGI IMG/M metagenome (GOLD analysis project Ga0102948, IMG submission 78211) | Water microbial communities from South San Francisco under conditions of wetland restoration - Salt Pond MetaG R2A_A_H2O_MG | ecosystem: Environmental > Aquatic > Non-marine Saline and... | reverse complement strand
TTTCTAAAAAACTACCACTGTAACCCTTAGCAAGCAATTCTTCAGCATATTTCTTTAATTCTTCTTTAGATACTGGTTTATATTCTTGTGGAATGTGTGATTCTTGTGTATTTTCTGTATTTGACATACTTTTACCTTTTTTCTTTTAATTATAACATAAATCTGGTTAATTTCAGTGGGATTTAAGCATAATTCAGTCATAATATGGTATATAAAAAGAAGGAAAGATTATGAAAGTTACATTTGGAGATTTACCACATCACAAAGATTATAGACCAGAAACAGTAAAAGCTAACAAAATTATATTTACTAGAAGTCAACAAACTGGTATTTGTTACACAGATTACAAAATGAGTAAAATCTCAAGAGTTATTAACAAAAAAGGTTATATTAAACTTGATGGAGCAGATGTATATGTGTTTGATATCGAAGGTGTCGAATTTCACTATAACGAATGGATTAATAAGAACTCTTAAGCTTGCTTTAAGTACTATTTAGTTATAATATATTATATAAAAAGAAGGAAAGATTATGAAAACACCAACTGATATTCTAAAAGTTATTAAATACTTAGATTTAAACGAAACTGAAATTAAACTTAAACCTGCATTTTTCCCTGGAGAAACTGATTCTTGGGTGGTTGACTCGGTTTACACTGGAGGAAGTTTTAAAACTAAAGATATGACTGTTATCCGAAATGTCGCAAGTTTCGACGAAAATGAAGTAAAAATGGTAGAAACTCAAGAATTTATCTTAAATACCCTTGAAACTGAAGATTTCCTTTTCGAACTGGTTAAACCCGTAGATTCTCAAAAATTACTGAATCTTGCTCGTTCTTATGACCTTTATGTTGGTGCTAGAGAATTAGATTACAGAGAAGGTGTTGAAATGAACAAGAGAACCTTACGAGAATTAAAAGAATTAGGTGTAGTAGCACTAACTGTTAAAACCCATACTCCAATGTTTTCTCAAAGTTCTAGTGACTACAAACTATTATAAATATAAACAAAAAAAGGAAAAAAACATGACATTTAAACAACTAATTACTGAAGGTATTAATGAAAAGCAACTTTTTGATGCTTTTGAAAAAGAATTTAACTCTTATGGTGGACCAAGCAATAAATCGCCTTTAAAAGAATTCTTAGAATCTGAAATTACTAACTTTCTTAATGACTCTTTAAGAGACTTTATGAAAACTGCTAAAGGTAAAGAATGTGCTAGAGAAATGGCTTTAAGTAATCTTGATGAAGAAGATGATGAATTTGATTATGAAGTAGAATATATGATTGATGAATATGAATATGAAGTTTCAATCGATGTTAGACCTTCAGAATAACATATAGGAGTCCTTAGAGACTCCTAAAAAAGGAAAGATATGTACAGAATTTATGGTAAAACTCATGATATGAACAGATTTCAAGCTATTGACCTGAATAATGGTAACTTTGTCGTTAACCTTATCTATGCAAGTTTCTTTGAAAACCTAGAAGAAGCAAAGGATACACTAGACCACCTAATGGAACATAACAAAAATATTAAATTCGAATTGAGAAAGGTTTAAGGTTACTTATGGTATAATTATACATATATAAAGAAGGAAAGAAAATGTCATTTAAAGGTAAATTTAAAAGATTCTTAAGAACAAATTTTAAATCAGATAAAACTAGAGCTAAAGAAATTATCCTTGAACTGCTTAAAGCAAACAACGATTTGACACCTACGACATTCTCTGATAATAACATCTCTTACAAATTAGATAGAGATAATGATGGTTACTCGGTTAGATACTACTTTTATAGAAATGGTAAAGCAACTTTTGAATTTACCCTAGATGATACAGTTGAAGTAAATGTTATAGATAGTGATTTATTGTATAAAACTTGGGAAGCATTCTCTCTTTAAGGAGTTTCTAAGCCACAATATGGTATAATTATACATATAAAAAGAAGGATATATGATGGAATTAACTACTTTACAAATTGACTTATTTAAAAGTTTGGCAGGTTTACTTCTGACTGGTGGTGTTATGTTTGCAGCTGGTTACGCTGTTAAAACTTTGGTTGATAAATTACCTGAAGATTTGCTTAAAAGATTCCTTTAGAGGTTGGGTTGGTGTGGTACGCTAGGAGCAGAGTTAGGTAGTTGCTCCAGTTTCAGAACCGTGGTGTTGATGTTGCTGTTGCTAGAGAACCATTCATTACTGAGTATAGGCCTTTTTGTGGTTTTGGAATCGTAAAAACCGTAAATTTTATTTGAGCAAATTTCCAACTTTTTCCATATGGCCGCCCAAACCTCAGCCGAAACCTCATTCCAACTCTATTCCAAACCTCAATTCCAAAAACCCGAAACCGGAATTTTGATTGCGCCAAAATTCTTACCTTTTCTATATGGCCGCCGAATGTTTATTTCCAAAAAACTAGAAACCAAAATTTTAATTGCGCCAAAAATTCAGAATTCTCTTATAGGCCGATTTACAATTTACAGAAAACAGATTCCAAAAATTTGATTTGGGCCAAAAATGGGTTTTTTCTTATAGGCCGAACCAGACTCCTTGAACAGATTCTTACCCTATGGAGAAAGGTTTCAAAATAGATTGTTTACCTGTTTGTTAATAAGTTGTTATCTTATTGTTAAAGTGGTTGTAAGTGGTTGTTAATGGGTTGTAAGTGTTGTAGGGCCGATAGGGGTAAAAAATTTCGGTGCGTTGTGTCTCCGACACAAATGTTAAGTCCTAGCGGACAGGAGATTTAGGAGTTAACGCCGCCACCTCTAACAATCTATAAATACACAAAAAGGGTAACATATGGCTTATTTCAAACCAAGTGAAGCAACTCTATCAAAACCTTATATCACTTCTATTAAACGAGATATAGAAAGTAGCAAACCAATTAAAACTGTAGATGGGTTGGAAACATTTATAATTAATGGAGAAATAGAAAAGTTATTTAAAGCCGTAGATTCTGCAGATGAGAGAAAAATCTCGAGTATCATAGGGTCTGGTAGAAATATAAATCCTATATTTGAGACAAAAAGTGGTAAAGTATATAAGTTCAACCAAATAGACAAAGCACCATATTCTGGAATGGGTGGGAGTAAAAAAGCAGATGCAAAAACAACTGCAATGCAAGAAAGAGCATCACTTATTGCTATCAAGAAAAGTATTGAGAAAAATGGATTCAGTGATAAAATAAAATTCTTAAAAGAGTGTAAAAGTGAAATGTTAAAAGAGTATCCGGATATGGATGGTGAGTGGGAAGAAACATTTTACCAACAAGGGGTAACAGTACAAAAACAAGTAGGAAACACAAAATTTGACCACTATTCAAGAGATGACGGATTTATGGATGATATTACTAAAATGGTTAAAAATTATGGTATATCAAAAAAGGACACTTGGAATCCTGCAGATATATGGTTAGTAAACAATTTAACTGAAAATAAGAAAAAGTTACAAAATATAATAGATGATGATGCAACACCAATTACTCATTTTAATGACATTATGAGAGATATGTTTATTAATGGAGAAGTTATAGGTATTTCACTTAAAAAAGTAAGTGGTAAAAAAGCACTTTGGGAATTGGTTAATGTTAAAATCAAAGGTCCTATGTTTGATAAGGAAGGTACTTATAAGGTTGACAGTATAATATCTAAGTTTAGTACTAATAAAGGTGTATTTAGTAGTACTGATACTGTTATTAAAATGTCTAATAATGTAGACTCTATTAATTTTCAAATTAGACAAAATTCTAGAGGATTTTCAAACTTAAAATTTGAAGGTACTAGTAAAGGAGCATCTAAAGCAAGATTAGGTAAGTCACCTGTTGATATGGTTGCTAACTTAATGAAATCTTATGGATTAACTTCACTTAATAATCATAACAAATTTCCTAAATCTGCTGCAGATTTCATCCAAAATAAAAATACACATATAGATAAATTTAAAACTATAACAAATTGGACTGACATTAATGTTACTGAGTTTGAAACGCATATGATTGATGCTTTTAACAAAAATCCTTCTATGGCAAACTCTAAATTAATGCAATTACATTTTTTGGCTGAACTTGCTAAAATACCTAAAAATAAATTGGACGATTTTCTAACTTCTATGGCTTACTTGTCTATGAAAAAAGGTAAGGTATTTGGACCTTTTGCTAAATTATTCTAATACTTAAGCACTCTCTAAGAATTGATAGTGTATAATATAGAATATAAAAAGAAGGAAAGATTATGACAGCAAAAGAAATAAACTCAATAGTAGTAGATGTAATGGAATGTAGAGTACTAATTTCAGAAATTGAAGCAAGTGTAATCGAAAGAGCAGAAGACGGATACAGTTGGATATCAATACCAAGTGTAGTAGAAAAAGAATCAAAAGCAATAGAAGCAATAAAATCATATTTTGAGCATAGAGGATTTAGAGTAACTGCTAATTATCATTCTAAACCAGAATATAGAGATTTTACAATAGGTTGGTAGGATGACAAAAGCAAAAATCAAATCTATAGAAAATGTGTTAGCATTAGCAAGTGCAGGTGAGGATTTTACAGAAGAGTTAAAATATCTTAAAGTTGGTGAAATTATGAAATACGCAAAATTAAATAGATTAATATGGAAAATTGATGAAGTTGGTAAAAGTCAAAAATTAGATATAGTTAAATCTATTGTAAAACATAATTAAAGGTAAACTTATGAATGAAGAAAATTTAAATCGTGCTCTAATGGCAATGTATGGAATGAGTGAAGAAGAATATAATGAGATGATTGCAAAAGGAAAGGAGAAATATGGTTGGATGGAAAATCCGGCAAATTATCCTTGTTTAGTGCGAGCAGATGGAGGTTTATTTTTATGTAACTCAATAGATGAAGCAACTGGAATTATGTTACAGTGTGCATTTGTTGGTGTTGATTTAGAAATTGCTGATGAACTCGATTTATCAATGTTAGTAGTAAAGGAGAGATTGGTATGAGTGAAGTTATGAGAGCATTACAAAGTGTAGTAATAAATTTGATTATTATTCCAAAATTAATCGTTGTAGATGGATATGACGATTTGTATGTAAAGTGGAAATATATTGACCCTGAATGTCCGTTGAAACTATGGAAGTACGATATATTAAGTGACGGGGAAGTTGTTTATAGTAACTAAAAATAAAAAAAAGGAAAGATTATGACAATAGAAACAAAATATGATATAAAAGAAAAAGTTTGGGCAGTAGTTAAGACAGATAAAGGTTTTAAAATTAAACATTTACCAATAGTTGATATGGAATTGATTACAGGTAGTGCCCCATTTATTGTATATAAGTTAATTAATATTAAACAAAGTTATAACGAAGCACAACTATACAAAACAAGACAAGACCTTGAGGATGCTATGGTAGCACAAGCAAGAAGAATTGCTAATACTGATAGAGAACTTTATACAGGTGTGTTCTTAGAATTTTTTGATGGTATGGTATAAATAAGTGTAAAAGGATAAAATATATGAAAACTTTTAAAGAATTAGTAACTAAACCAATAAACGAATCGTTTGAGTTTGATAGTGATATATTTGATATATTAAGTGGATATAGCGCATTTCCTATTAATGATGCTAATATTATTGATATTAAGCCATATAATTTTATGATAGTTGAACTTGTTAACTTTACATATGATGAAGAAGCAACTAAAAAAGATATTCAAAATATTGTAAACGATATGTATAAAGAATTAACAAAATTATCAAGTGTTAAATCTGTAAAATTAGAAGAGATTGTTTATATAGATGGTGAAGAGTATACTTATAGAATTATGATATATTTGACAGATTTATTTGAAAATGTTGCAGTAGCATTAAAAAGTCTACCAGTAACCAAAATTAAAAAAATGAAACACTCAATTGAATTTCAAGTAGATAGTTCAGAATGGGTACTTCCAGAAGATACTTCAGGTTGGTTTATTGAAAAAACATTATCACCAAAAATTGTTTCGGCTATTAGTGATATTTGTAAAACATATAAATTATCGTGGTCTGGCGAAGAAAAAGGTTTTGTTACTATACAAAAATAAATAATTGTAAAAGAGGGTATTTTGATTAATTTTAAAACTTATTTGATAGAAAAACAAGATTTAGACCTTGATTTCTTATCATCAATAGAACAGTGTACTGCATTTTCTTTAATATCATCAGATTTTGAAACTACTGATAACAAAGAAGAAATAAGGCATGTAATTTCAAAGCATTGGTTTGATGATAGTGTACAATTTTCTCCTAAACTTACAAATGTTACTATCGATACTATTGATAAATTAAAAAGTTACCCTAACTTTAATAAATTATTTCAATATCAACCTAAAGGGGTTGGTCCTGGTGAAATTTTATTCTTTTATTTGTTTGACGATGTTACTATTGGTGGTGGTGGTTCTGCTGGTGTAGATATCAAATGTGGTGCAGGAAACTTTGAGTTAAAAGCAGTAAACCCTACATCATCTAATAAATTATATGGTAATGGGCAATTTGTATCTAATTTTAAATTAGGTGGTAAAGTTGACTTAGTTGATATTCAAACTAGACTTCAAAAACTTAGTGGAAAACGAGGTGAAATTGGTCTTAATGATTATATCAAGATTAAAGAAAAAGAACCACAACAATGGAAAGAAATATTAAGAGATTATAAACTAGTTGTTAGAAATTACTTTGGTGATGAAAAGGTTATATTTGTTGACAACGACAAAAATAAAGGTCAGGTACTTCACTTTGGAGAAATTACAGAAGATATGATTTTTATGTCTAACTATACAAGTGGAACTATTAAACCTATAATTAAACTAGATAAATAAAAATAATCATTATAAACTAAAGGTTGTTGCTTAATTGTTCCAACCTTTTTTATTTAATGTATCTCTAAGTTATATCACTGTATAATATACTATATAAAAAGAAGGAAAGATTATGAGAAAAACATTAAATGTAGAACAGTTCAAAAATAAATGTAACCAAATCCTAGCAGAAAGTGATAAAAATGTAAATGAAATGAGAGTTGGTGTTATTGTTGCTTTAGAAGAAGCATTAAGAATGACAGGTAACTACCAAGGTTTTCAGTACCTTGAAAAAAGACAAGTTAGAGATGGTAGACCAGGAATCAGAAGTTATGACAAAAGTCACGAAGAAAATTTCAAAGATACAGACGATACTAGAAGAAGATACTTTTAATAAATAATATAAAAGAGGTTTATATGATTTCATTCAAAGAACATTACAATAACAAACAATTAACAATAGAAGAGCAACTATTTGCTCTTTATGTGCTTGCAGATGAATCATTTGAAAATTTAAACGAGTCTACTGAAAATATTGCGGATAAAATTAAAAATAAAGCCAAGAAAATTGGTATGAGTTTTGAAAAGTCAAAAGGTTTATTAGATTACATTAAACAATTTTCATTTGGTATTGGGAAAATATTTTTAATGATTATTAAAGGTGATTTGGAAGGTGCAAAAGCAGTAATTAAAAGCGATTTTACAATTGAAGATTTTCTTGATTTTCTGTACAACCTTGACCAAATTACACTTAACTTAGTAACTGGTCCATTGGGTATAATTGATGGATTAACAGGTTGGAATTTACAAACAGTTGCTAGAGACCAAATGAAAAAAGCAGTGACAGTTACTAAAAGATTAAGAGACACAATAATTAAACTTAAAAATTCAATGAAAACAGATGGTGATGAGAGATTACTCTCTAGAATTGAAGCACTATTACTTGATGATAACGACAGAGTAAGACATATATTTTATTCAAGAAAACCCAAAGCTGTTGCTAGACTTAATCGTGCAGTAGATTCGCTTGATATCAGTGACTTAAATAAATAAAAGTAAAAGAGAAACTTATAAGTAAAAAACAAGTATAATAAACTAAAAAGGAAAGATTATGACTTTATTCGTATACGGAACACTTAAAAGAGGGTGTTCAAATCACTCTATTATGAAAGACTTAGGTGCACATTTTTTAGGTAGTGCAGAAACGATACAACCATATCCAATGTACCAATACAAAGACCCGTTCCCATATCTTGTTGAAAATCCAAATAGTGGTGATAATATTATAGGTGAAGTGTACAAAATAAGTGATACATATAAACCATCTATAGATGAGTTTGAAGGTGTACCTACACTTTATTATCCGGGTAAAATTAAAGTGTTATTAAATGGTAATATAGTTGAAGCGGACTGTTACTTTAGCACTAGAAAACTATTTCCAAATACTACAGAACTAATAAAAAATTACACAGAATAACCTTTATTTTAATATGTTTTTAAGTTAATATACACTATAATACTACATATAAAAAGAAAAAGGAATAATATGAACAAACTAAATGACCTACAAAAACTATTTACAGGTGAAAAGGCCGAAATTAAAGATGGTGGAAAAACATTATATTACAAGGGTGCATACCACAAAGTAGCAAAGGTTCAAGAGCAAGGTGTTGAAGTAGAAGTTATTGGTGAAGAAAATGGTCTTATTGAAGGATACTCGACTAAATTGTTCAAGTGGGATATTATTTCTTACTCATAAGGAAAGATTATGATTATGTTAGTAAGTGTTTATACAATGAGAGGTATAATTTATTCATATAAAAACATTACATAAATTAAGCGACAGTTAAGTTACATTACAATATAATTATAACATATAAAAAGAAGGAAATAATAGTGACTAAAGAAAGATTAAAAGAACTTGTAGAAAATTATAATTGTTTCTATGATGGTGACCCTATAAATGAATTTCACAAAGGTGTGTTATATAGTGATAATGGAAGTGAATATAATTTTAAAGATTTAGACTTTGATTATTTCTATGCTTATGAAATAGAAGAGTACACGATGACTTCTGATATAAGGGACTTTATAAAACTTGTTAATAAGTGTAAAAAAGAGTTAAACAAATTTGAAAATGGTGATAGTTTCTTTGGTCTTGTAAAAAACGAGTTTGAACTATACCAAACAGAAGAATGTTTAGAAACACTTTTTGACTTTAATCTATTAGAAGAAGTTTTTAACTCACTGGATTATGTTAAATTTAATAGAATCTTAAATAGATAGTTTTTAAGTACAATTATTATATAATATTTAAAATACAAAAAGGATTTTAATGAACATAAAGATTGGAAAAGAATCAGATATTAATGTATTATTCGTAGACAATGGAAAGAAATGCCCTATCGGTTTCAATGGTAAGAATGGTGAAATTGTTTCTACAAATAATACGGTACTAGTAGGAATTAAAGGTATTAAAAATAAAGAGGATTGGAGAGTACTTGGTGTTAAACTTACTGGATATCTTATGAAATCTGGTATTAAAGATGTTAATATTGCTGTACCAAAAAAATGTGGAGATTTTATCGAAGGTATTGCTTTAGGCTCTTATAAATTTTCATACAAAACTGACAAAAAGAAAACTAAATTAAAAACTATATATGTATCATCAAAAAGTGATATTAAGAATACTGTTGCAGAATCTATTAAAAGAGCACAAGCAACAAATTTTACAAGAGATTGGGTGAACACTCCACCAGAAGATGCAAACTCAATGAGTATTGAGCAAAAGGTAGTATCAATGTTTAAAGGTACTGATGTTAATGTATCTGTATATGGGGAAGATATACTTATCAAGAATGGTATGAATGCACACTTAGCAGTTAACAGAGCATCGAGACATGAAGCAAAAACAATTAAACTTACATATGAACCAAAAGATTATGATAAACATCACATTTTTGTTGGAAAAGGTTTAACATATGATTCAGGTGGGTTATCAATAAAACCAGGTCAACATATGACTACAATGAAAGCAGACAAAGCAGGTGCAATGACTGTATGGGGATTAATGAAATACTTAAGTGAGAGTAAGTCAACAAACAAAGTAACTGTTTATATGGGTATTGCAGAGAATATGATTGATGGTAGTGCTTATAAACCTGATGATGTATTAACAGCAATGAATGGGAAAACAATTCACATTAAAAACACTGATGCTGAAGGTAGACTAGTATTATTCGACAACTTATGTTTAGCACAAAAAGAAAACAAAAAGTTTGACACTATTCATACACTTGCAACACTTACTGGAGCGGCAGTATATTCATTTGGAGATGAAGTTGGGGCACTTGTAGGTTTTAATGAGAAGTTAAAAAGACAAGTTAAAAAGACTGGAGAGAAGAGTGGGGAATTGTTTACTGTTACAGAATTTCACAAATATATGATGGATGGTGTTAATGATACTATTGCTGACTTAAGTAACACCGGAACTGCTGGAATGGGTTGTCAAAAAGCAGGTCTATTCCTTACAAATGCAATTACAAAAAAGAACAAAAACAAATATTGTCATTGGGATATTGCTGGACCAGCATTTGTAGATAAAGCATTTGGACACAATCCTGCAGGTGGAACAGGATTTGGAGTTAGAACACTTATTGATTTTGTTAAGTAAGTTTTAAGTTATATTAGACTATAATTATAACATAATAAAAAAAGGAATAATATGTCTTCAAAAAGAGTTAACAAAAATATCGTTTATGCTACTATCACTGTAGAAAGTCTAATAAATGTAGGGTTTGAAAAGAGTGAAAAATGTTACATAAAAAAATATAGTGGTGGTACATATGAACAAATCATGTTAGATGAAATTGGTATCGAGTTAGCTCTATTACCATCAGATGATTGTTATGATGAATTTGATGGTGATGTATATGATTATGAAGATTTAGAAGGTGTTCCATTTTCAAGTGTTTGGTTTGATAGTATAAGAAAGGGTTAAAATGAACAAAATTGAAATTAAAAAGGTCATCAATGGTACAGCACAGATTCGATTTAGATGATAGTTATTATCTAGTAGCAAGTACACAACAAATTGGAAATTATTGGGGTAAACAGTTAGGTTTATCTAAGTTTATTGTGATATCTAAACCTGAGAGTGTACGAGGTAGAAGATTGAACAGAAACCGAGTTATAGTAGTAGAAGGCGAAAACTTTGATTATCCTGATATAAACAGAGAGTTAATACAATCTATAGAACCAAGTATAATTATGTCTAAACCTGATGAAGTTATACCAAAAGGTCATTGGATTAGAGTTGATGACAATAACAGAGAAGAAATATATGTTGCATTGATTGCAAGAGGATATAAACTAAACACTTTATTACACAATAAAGTATGGGGTTTCTATATTTGTCCTGAAAGAGGTATTAGTCAATTAAGTAGTGGTGGAAGTGTTGTAACAGAAAAGACAGAAATTATATTTAAAGATGGAATATTTAAACTTGCTAATGTACAAAAAGATGTAGTATCTATTTTTTGTTCCAGTGGAAAGTTAAAATTTTTTGGTAAAGATATTAGAATGATTAGTATTAAAGATATTGAAAGTGTATCTATACAAAGTAGTACAGTATTAGACATTAATGGAAAACTAAAAGTTAAAGTCAACAATGCTAAGACTGACTTAGAACTTATCAATATGCTAATTGAAAGTGAACTAAAAAAATCAGAAAATAGTGTGAACTTTTTAAAGATTAAGTAAATTTTAAGATAGTTTTCTGTATAATATAATTATATAAAAAGAAGGAATGAATATGGGATTATATGTAGAAGTTGGAAACAATAAAGAATCAAAGTTGAGTTGGTTTAGAAATAACGCAATGAGTTACGACACGCATAATATTGAATGTAGTTATAATGAAGTGCCAAAAGGAAGTAGACTTGTATGTTTAGTTGACAATGGTCCATTTTATGCAGCAGCAGTAGCATATTGTTTAGCAGAAGCAAAAACATTTGCAGACCCGTATGATGGTAGACCAAAGCAGTGGTTTGTTGTGAGTGATGAGTTACTTAAGAAAAATTGTCCAATGTGGGACACTTATATAGAGGATTAATATATGAGTGTTATTGTAGCAATTGTAGGGTGGTCAGTTATTGGGTTTATCAGTTTAATCTTATTGTATTCATTGTTTCAATGGTTACTGTATGGACAAGTAGGAAACAGTACTTCACAAGTAATTAGAGACGGAAAAATTTATGTTAATGGTAAATTTGTAAAAAAGTACAACGGTGGCAGTGTATCTATGGTAAATGGTAGTGTATATGTAGATGGTGAGTTAGTTTACAAACACAAGAAAAAATTTAGATGGGAGAAATAATGTTTTTTAATAAATGGGAAGCAATAGCAATCGTAGTAGCAATAATCACTATAGGAAGTGTGACTGCATTTTTAGATTATAATAGCAATTCAAAAGCAAAGAGTGGTTTAGAGGAATGTCCAAACTACAGGTCAAATAACTCAACTGATACAATTTGGGTAAAAGATTGTAAAGAATTTACTGAAACTTATCATAAAGGTAATAAAAAATAATGAAATATTTTGATACAGTCAAATTTCAAACATTAGATACATCACCTAGAGTGTACCTTAATGCTCTATTAAATGGTGAAGTAATTCAGTTAGGTGACTATATGTATTACTTAGCAAAAACAGAAGAAAACAACTGTCAATTGATTATGTTAAAAGACATTGATAGTGAAATTATTGAAAGTAATATGTCATTAAGTCAATTTATTACAATGTGTATTAAACATAAACATAAAGGAATATAAGATGAATGAAGAAAGAAAAGAATTTGTTAAATGGTCAATGTTAGCGTTATTTGTAACAGTTATTACACTTATTGTTTTTGCTGCATTATCATATAGCGGAAAATATACTGGTACAGTAGTAGAAAGAAAAGTCTTTGAGCAATCATATCAAAAGCAAGCAGGTGATGATGCTAGAATGAGAGCATATCGAGCACAACTAGCAATGATTAATAACAAAATTTATACTGAAACAGATGAACAAATTTTAAACGATTTAAGAGCACAAAAAGCAATGTTAGAAGTTCAAATTAACGCAGGTAAGTTTTAATATTATTATGAGAATAAAACATAATTGCCTTATAATCAACGAAAACAAAGCAATCCCTGCTGATTCAATAGCTGGTGTATCAGTTGATTGTGAAGCATGGTTAAGACTTGTAGATGATAATTTAACTTATAATGGATACTTTACCCGTGATGGAATGGGAACATTTTATTGTACAGATTCTAATAATAACCAAGAAAGAGTGTGGACATCAGATTTAAATAATGTGCTTTCAAAAAAATATCATTCTGACCAGGAAATTTCATTTAATGTAAATGTTAGCATATATTTAAAGCATACAAAGGAAATGAAATTGAAACACTGTGCACCTAATCGAATATTACATTTAGACGGTGTGGATGAGTTTAAAGAGGAACTGATACAATTAGTCAAAAAAGCGGAAGTAGATATACTTGAAGATGTTATAAGCATAATTTATGATTCTAATGAACAGGATAATACACTAGTATTAAAAGATTGATATAAATACATTTAAAATAATACATAAAAAAGGTGCTAAATGATGAAATTTTCAGAATTAATAAAAGAAGGTAGAAGGGAATCGAACTTAACAAAAATCCTAGGTAAACCTGATAATGTTGGTAAAATAGGACAAGCAAAAGAGTATACTTGGGTTTTTAACGATGGTTCTAACATAAGAGTACAAGATGATATCAGTAGAATTGAATACTACACTCAAGGTGGTGAATTTGTAACTTCATTTACTACTGTAGGGCAAGTTAAAAAATATCTTGAACAAAGTGGTATTTTAGGTGAGTCTTTTAATAGAGACAAGCATTACAAAGTTAAAGGTGAAGTGATTTACACAACTAAAGACAACTTTAAAGGTGCAATGAAAGATTATATTGGTTCAGATAAAAAATCTTATATGGCATTAACAGACAAAGGTTCAATGTTATTACCTGTTGAATTTGTTACTGCTAAAGAATTAGAAGATATGTTAACTGAAGGAAAAATAGTAAATGAAGCAACTATCAAACTTGATGGTATTGGTAAGGATAGAACATTTATTAATCAGTTAAAAGACACTAAAACAACATTTATGATTTGGGATGACAATGAAATTAAGTTTGATATCAAATTCAAAAAAGAAGTTGAAAAAACACTTAAAGACAATGGTTACTCAGTAAAAGCAATTAATGAATCATCAGTATCTACACAAATTAAAAAAGTAAAAGCAATCATTAAAAAATCAGTTACTATGCTGTATCCTGAAGCATTTAATGTTGAAAAGTCAAGTACAGATGCTGGAATGGGAGGAATTGAATATGTTAAAGTGACATTTAATGGTAAACCTAGACCTAACGACATCAAAGAAATTGAAAGAGTTAAAAAAGCTCTAGAAAAAGAATTTACAGTAAAATATTACAATGACACTTATGTTATATCTGTATATATAATGAATAAGAAATCAATTAATGAATCAGAATTAAACGAAGCATCACCAATTGATTTAGGTGCAGTACCACAAAAGATTATGGTACAATTAGATAACCTTAAGAAAATCTTAAATGGTAACTTTAGAATTGATATTAATAATTTACATGATGGAATTCACGGAATTATTACAGGGGTTGAAGTACCAGGAATTCAATCAGACAGATATGAACCAAAGCAATTAGTTGCAATGTCTAAATTAAAAGGTGTTAGATGGTTTGAATTTGAAGAATCTTACATCACTATTGGTTGGGAACACTAACAAATAAAATTATAAAAAGGTAGAACTCTCTACCTTTTTTAACAAATCTACAAAAACTTAAGAAAACTTACACTATAATTATATAACAAAAAATATAAAGGATTGACAATGACGAGTAGAGATTTTTGTTATTGGTTGCAAGGTTTTTTTGAAGTTACAGAAAATCAAAAACCATATGTTATTGGAACAGAAAGAGAACCAATAGAACTTACAGAACAACAAATAAAAACAATCAGAGCACATTTAAACTTAGTGTTTAATCACGAAATCGACCCAAAGAATTTAGAAGGTAAATCTGAGTTAGAGAAAAAGATTTATGATAAAATTCACGATGGTGTATCTAAGGATAGTATTAAAGCAGACATATATCAAGGTGGTGAACCTTATACTGCTGTATATAATTGTTAATTTTTTTAAAAAATAGTTACAATTTAAGAAGAGTTTAAGTATATAGAGTATATAATATACTTACAAAAACAAACAAAGGAAAGAAATGTTAGAAAACAAAGATGAGCTTTTAAAGGCTGGTGTAAGAAAAGTTAGAAATTACGGTATTGGAATTTCAGTTGCTGTTGCTACTGCTATTACTATTAATAGTGCATTATTTAATGTTGAAGCAGGAGAGTTTGCTGTAGAACAAACTCCAGGTGGAAAGTTGATTGCACATATGACACCAGGATATAAATTTAAATATCCATTCGTTGGTAATGTATGGTACTATGATGAAGTTACAACTGTAGTATATGATGATGTTGAAGGTGATTATGGGTCTTCAAAGAACAAACCTTATAGAATTACATTTGCCGATACATATGGTGGTTTAGTTAAAGGTTCATTCAGAGTTGAGTTAAGTAAAGACCCTGACCAACTTATTGAGACACATAGAGCATTCAAATCGTATGATAACTTTATTGAGTCTGGTGCAGAAAAGTTTACAAATGAGTTACTAACATATACTGCTCAACAATTTACTGGTGAATCATTTATGCAAGGTGGTCAGAATGAGTACAAAAACAGACTTGAAGACCAAGCAAGAAATGGTTTATATGTAACAAAAAGAACTGCTGTAAAGGTTCAAAAAGAGTCTGGTCAAGTTAATGTTGACAAAGACAATGCGTCTAAAACAACTAAATCTGAAGCAGTTATTTACAAAAATGTTATCCAAAGAGATACACATGGTAAACCACTAAGACAAGAAAATTCAATGTCTAAGTATGGTGTATTTGTACCACAAGTTACAATTGCAGGATTTTTACCAGAACCAGATTTAGAGTCTTTTATGAAGAACAAAAAAGATATGGTTAGAAAAAGAGCAAGACTTGTTGAGGACCAAGAGAACGAGAGACAACAAGCAATCACTGCTAAGTTAAAAGGTGATAGAGAAAGAGTAGAGAAAAAACAACTTGCACTTATGGAAAAAGACCAAGCAGAGATTGAGTTAGCAAAACAAGTTGCTGTTGCTAAGTTACAAGCAGACAAAGAAGCAGTTGAAAGACAAAAACTTGCTGACCTTGCAATCATTGACAAGAAAAAAGAGTTACAGATGGCTACTGATAATGAGAACATTCAGAAAGCAAATGAAAGAGCAGCAAAATATGAAGCACAAGCACTGTTACACAAAGGTTTAGCGGAAGCAAAAATTATTTCCGCAAAGTATAAAGCATACGACCAAAAATTATATGCTATGGAAATCCAAAGAGATACAATGACTAAAGTTACTGAAAACTTACAAGGTATCACAGTTAAAATGCCGAATGTAAACATTTCAGGTGGGACAAATGGTACAACTATGAATTCTGTTGACACTGTATTAAATGCTATTGGTGTTCAAAAATTAGAAGAGATTGCTAAACAAAAGTAATCTCTTTAAGAGAGATTTAAGTATATGTATTATATAATATACTTATAAAACAACAAAGGAAAGAACAAATGAAAAAATTAGTATTAATCGCAGTATTAGGTTTAGTTACAATGGCAAATGCAGGTGGTCTGTGGGACATGGTTAAAAACTCATCAAGTGATGGTAGTTTAAGCACAAAACAATATACAATTGAAGTATCTGGAACAAACACAAGAGGGTATGTATTCGAAGTTCCTGAGATGAAATCTATTTGTTTTTTAACATATAGTTCACAAGGTATTCCTGCAATGGATTGTAAAACAAAAGCAGAAATGGGTATGAAATAATGAAAATTGAAGAAAGTCAAGTATACAAGTGTACATTAACTTTAAGTCTTAGAGAGGCAGAAATTTTAAAAGGTATGATGCAAAACTGTAACTATGCTTCAATAGAAAATGAACCACAAGAAGAAAGAGAGTTAAGAGAAAAATTATTTAACTCTATTACTCTTGGGTATACTGGTATAAGGAGTCCAATTGATAGTAAAAGTAATTGATAGTATACTATATGCTGAAAGAGAACTATATGTATTAGATATAGATGGAAAAAGAACTATGGTATACAAAAGTTCTGGATTGAGTGGAACAGGTCATGGTGGTGAATATATACCATTTATGTACTTGTGTGAAGGTCAAGGTTTAGATAGAATTAGATATAGTCCAGGTTACATTTATAAAGAATTTTACTACGATGGAAAATACTTGAGTCACAGAAAAGAGTTAGATAGATATGTTGGTGTAGTTGAATTTTTAGATACATTGGATAATATTACAAAAACTCACAAACCAACAGAAGACTTATTTTATAAAGTAACTGATGGAGTAACACAAGACAAAATTCACGATATTATATGGGATTTATCATTAGATATAAATAATAGAATAAGAGATAATGTTGAAGGATATCGACCATTTGATTGGGCAACACTAGGAGAATAAGTATGAGAATACACGACGAAGTTTGGTTATGCAGACCTACTACATTTGGTCTAAAATCAAAAAAATTTAAAGTAATGAAAATAGACCAAGACAAGTGTATTATCAAAAGAAAAATATGTCCTATTAGAACTGAAACATTAGAAGTACCAAAAAATCTTGTTAGTATGAGTTCAAATGAAGCACAAAGTAAACTTACATTAATAAACAAATACAGTGGTTCTATTAAAAAGATATGATACTAAAAGAAGTAGAACTACTCAGAACTAAAATATTATTAGTTGTTGAAGATGAACATTACTTACAGCATATTTTAACTGAAACATTTGACAAGTTAGATATTAAATATCATGCTTGTTCAAATGGTTTAGAAGCAATAGAAATAGTAAATAATAATAATATAGATTTAATACTAACTGATATTGATATGCCTGAAATGAATGGTATAGAACTTATAAACACCCTACATGATAAAGATATTTTTATACCTACAATATTAATGTCGGCTCACACAGAACCTGAATATAGAACACTTGCAAAATCTTACAACAACATTTTTTTTACACAAAAACCATTTGACTTTATGAAATTTTTGGAAATTGTTTACAGAATATTTAAAAATTAAGCCTTTTTTAAGTTGATTTATAATATAATTATAACATATTAACACAAAGGACTAGAATGAAAGATTTTATGAATGTTACTTTAGGAGTTGTCGCTTCAGCAGTTTTATTTGCAGGTTGTAATAATCCTACTCAAGAAGAAAAAGACCGTGCAACTGTACAAGCACAACAAAGTCAATACGCAAAAGCACAACCCGTGCCAGCATATGATTGGTCATTAGAAAGAGATTTAATTATCAAACTTTACAACTTAAGAAACGAAAAAGTTTCTACTCATACAGTGTGGAGAAGTGATTATGGTATTGTAGAAGGTGATTGTACATCAGTTGGGTATGGAATTCCATATGATACAAGTTTAACAAATCCGCTACAAAGTGAGTATGTGTATAATGGCGCAGCAGTTGCAATTGGTCAAGCAGAACCAAATGGAGTGTTTGCAAGTACTAACACTGCTGCTACTTGGGTAATGTGTGTTGGTACTGCAGGTACAATTGAACCTGTATATGTTGAGTCTAAAGTAACTACATATCCATATCCTGTTAAAGTAGATTACACAACTAACACAGTTAAAAAAGCAGGTAAAGCGACTGCTACAATTACATCAGGGAGATAATATTGAGTCAAAATTTTTCACTTAAAAAAGTATTCTACACTAGTAGAATACCAGAGTTAAAAGAAGAGTTGGATAGAATGTTAGACGAATATAATGGTTGTGATGATAAAATGTTTATGTACACAACAACACAAGATGATACTATATCTAGTATTTTAACTAGAAGTGGATGCTTATATGTGGAGGAAGTTATCATTATCGATGACTTAGATTAAATGAAAAAGTATGATATTATATCGATAATTTTAGTAGCAGTCCCTACATTTATTAGTATTTTATTACTTATTCTAAGTGTAATGAACAATTTAATTTGGTTATATTATTTTTTAGGTGTAATCATAATGTTAAGTGGTGCATTATACTTATTAAAACAGAATAATGATTTAAAAGGACTTAAGTATATTTTAAGTACATATGTATTAATAATGGCGTTTTTTCCTATTATTAATATTATTATACCATTGTTCTTTTTATTAGCATCAAGAATTGACGATTAATTCATTAAGTGGTTTAGGTTTGTCTATATAGTATCCTTGAAATAATTCAATACCTAAACCACTCAACTTATCAAAAGTATCTTTATCTTCTACAAACTCAGCAATAACTGTAACATTAATACTTTTAGCAAAATTGACAATAAACTCTAACAACTTATAACCTTTATGTGTGTTAACTTTTTTAATAAGTGAACCATCTATTTTTAGTATATCAAATGGAATATCAAAGAAATAATTAAAGTTACTGTACCCACTCCCAAAATCATCTATTGCTATTTTTACACCGTATGATTTTAATATAGTACAAAATTCAATAGTTTTCTCAATATCTTCAAGAGATTCAGACTCAAGTAATTCAACAGTTAATTCAACATCATAGTACTCATCAAGTATATCAACAAAATAATCTAATATATTTGAGTTAATAACATCTTCAAATGATATATTAATACTAACACCGCATTTTAGTTTTCTTGCACCTGATACTGCTTGCTTAATAACTTCTTTAGTAAAATCTTCATAATTTTTTGAGTTTTTTATTGGTTCAAGAAATAAGTAAGGTGGTATTAAACTATTGTTATCATTATCTCTTAATCTTGCTAAGGCTTCATATTTATCTACAGATTTATTTTTGTCAACAATCGGTTGAAAATGTACTTCAATTCCTTTATCGCTTATCGCTTTTCTAACTCTATGTTGTAGTTGTAAAGCACTTATTTCATACTCATTTTGACTGTGGTCTAAACTGTATATTGAATAATATAATTTATTATTAATTGCTTTATCAAGTGCATATAATGATTCTCCTAACATATTCGTTCCATCACCTATACCTATTGTACAAGTAACATCTATTATAGTTCCTTCATAATCTAATTCTAAATCACTTATATTTTTTGATATAAGTGTAGCATTATTCATCTTGTCTGTAGTTGTTTCATCATATGTTAATAAACCAAACATATCATCGCCTATTTTATATAGTTGTGATGTTTCAATAAGTTTTGTAGTTTCTTTTATTACCTTTTTTGCTTTTTTTATAATATCTTCTGCTACACCTGAACCTAATGTACTTCTGTATGTTAAAAAATTATCAATTGATATAGTGTATAAGCAAGTGTAATCTGAATGAATTAAATCAAGAGTGAGTTGGTCTTTATTACTTAAACCTGAAGATAAATCTTTATGTAACATTCTTTCATTTGATTTTTTCATTTCGTTTATTTCTTCAAATATCTCTTTGATTTTTGATAAGTCTGCAGGTTTTAATATATAGTTATATGCACCAACACTTAGTGCTAAATTTTTGTAGTGAGTATCATTGAATGCTGTCATAAAAACAACAGGAGTATAAATCTTTCTATCTCTTAATGTTTTTGCCATCTCTACACCATCCATAATAGGCATATTAATGTCTGATATTATTAAATCAAATGAATAATCTTCACACGCTAATAGTCCTTCTTGTCCATTATACACATTGATTAACTCATTACAGAACCTTCCCAATAAATTAGAAAGTACTAAATTTACTTTTTTGTCGTCTTCTACCAATAATACCTTTATGTTATACATCACAATCTCACGAAAATAATTTTACAATATTTATATATCTATTATATACATAAGCTATATTTAAGTTATGTTATGTTATAATTGTACAACTTAAAAACAAAAAGGAAAGATAAATGATAGGATTTATTATTGGTTTAATTGGATTTCTTGTAACTACAGGAACATTTGGTCTACAAATTGTTGAGGCGGCGAGTCTTATGGAATACTGGTACTGGTTTACTTCTATTGTAATTTCAATTATAGCACTAATTTTAATTGTTATATTTGTATTAGGTGCAGCAGGTGTATCACAAGATGCTAAGTTAAGTAAAGGTGGTTCTTTTCTAGCAATTGCAGGTGGTGGTTTACTAGGTACAATACTAGCAGTTATTATTGTATCGGTTCAATGGGCATGTTTATGGATTACAATTTGGTTACAAGAAAATGTAAATCAAAATGCAACAGATTGGGCAAGTTTATCACAAGACGCAAGATATGCAGTGATTGGTTTGGTTATACTTATTATTATTAGTATATTAAACGGTATTAGAATGAAAGGAAAATAATGGTTATTTGTTTAAGTGAGGATGCTTATAAAGCAGTTATAGACTCAACTGTTGGGGATATATTTAAAAATAAATTTTTATGTCAAATACCAAATTTAACAGAAGAAGTACTAGTTAAGAAAATGAAAGGTTACAAAATTAATAGAGATGACAAAAAAGTTAGAATTGTGCAATCTTTATTAGATGAAAATGGAATTGTTAGAGACTTAGCAGTGTGTACTGAAATTACAGATACAGTAGTATGGGATAGAGGATAAAAAATGATTTTAAATTACATTACATTCAAAAATAACAAAAAATTTGTTAAATGGCAAGAAAAAAACAAAGTGAATGTTCACACTGTTACTCCTATTATGAATAACATCAATATTAATATGGAACAAGATGCAGCACAGACTAATGGGTTTGGTGAAACTGAGTTTGGGGTATTTGTATTATACTCAAAAGTAGAACAAGGAAATTAAATGGCAAAAGTAGTATGGGAAAGTGAAGGAAAAAATATAGCAGGTGAACCTTATTTAAGAGTTGAGCAAAATGGACATTACTACTATGCTTGTAGAGGTGGTGATGATTCAGTTGCATTTGTATTATTTGATAGAAGCACACAAGAAGTTGCTGTAATTAGTGAAAGAAAACCACCATTGGATAGTAGAATGGGTGAGCCAGTATTCTTAAAAACTGCTTTTGGTGGGTCAATTGACAAACCACATTCAATTGAACAAATTGTTATGGAAGAGTGTAAAGAGGAAGCAGGTTTCACTGTACATTCAAAAGATGTTCATCACTTAGGTAGAGTTATGGTTTCAACACAAATGAATCAATTTTGTGAATTGTTTATTGTATTTGTAGACAAGCACAATGAAGGTGACAAAGAACCAGAGAATGTAATGGAATCATTAGCAACTACACAATGGTTATCAATTGATAGTGTATATGATTTAGAAGATTGGAAGTCTATTACTATTTTAACAAAAGCGGGTAGTAAAGGATTATTATAAATACCCTTAGTCTTTTTGACTAAGGAGGTATAAAGGAATGATAATGAGTAAAAAAGATAAAAGATGGTATACTTATAGAACACCAGTAGGTAAAATTGAAATAAAAGTGTCAAAAGATATACCTTACAACATCAAAGGAACATATATGTTTAGATATATGAGACCAGATGAAATTGAATGGAGATACTTTAGTCCATCAAAACATTTTAATGATGTGTTTCACTTAATAACACATATTATAAAGCATACTGAGTGTGCAGGTACTAAATTTAAAATATTAAGTGTAACTGAATCAGGAGAGACTCCATTTGAATAATAAACCAGTGGATTACTTAACAGCAATTGCATATGCAGCTAATTATAAGTATGAAAAAATATTATTAGGTTACCAGGAGGTTGAAATTCACGAAATAGTAGAAACTATTTCGTTTATATATCAAAAACCACTAGCTGAAGTTTATACTGATGTGGAAACTTTATATCAAAGTACTATACATAAATAAACTAAAATTGGAATTTTTATGTTAAAGAGTTTTGCTGTTATTAGTATCTATTTAATATTGTCTATACTATTTGTGGTTCAAAGTGAAAGCACTCTGCACGAAAATACACAAATGATTGCAAACACACAAAAATACATAACACAAAATGCACTTGCTTCATATATGAAAGATAACAAAGCAATAGCAGAGTCTTTTAATATTCTACTAAAAAACAACACTAATATACCAAAACTTATGTATGAAGCAAAAACTAAAAACTACCAAGCACCTGAAATAAGAAAAGAAATATATTCACAAATACTACCCTATTATAATGAACTAAAAAAATTTAATATTTTACAATTACATTTCCATGACGATTCTGTTAAATCTTTTGTAAGAATGAACAAATACAGTATGTATGGTGATAGTTTAAAGATGGTTCGACCATCCGTAGATTATGTAAACAAATATAAAAAACATATACAAACATTTGAACCTGGAAGAGTAATAGATGGTTTCAGATATGTATTTCCACTGTTTTATGATAATACATTTGTAGGTTCAGTTGGTTTATCATTTTCTTCATCAATACCACACGATTATCTGGGTGTAACTGACACTGTAGTTGTATTTAAAAAAAATCAAGTAAACACATATAAATGGAAAATGACAAATGATAAGTTCCATGAGTTTACAAATATGCCGGGTTATGTACATAAAATAGAAGACCATAAACATACAGATGAAACTGTTAAAATCCGAGAAGAAATATTAAAAAGTATGTTCAATGAAGGGTTACATCCAGATTTATTAAAAAGAAAACATTATATTACAAAGATAAAACAAAAGCAATATGTATCAGTCTTTCACCCTATAACAGATAATATTAAAAATAAAACTGCAGGATACTTATGGACTATAAAAATGAGCCCTGAATTAGTATCTATTGAAAGAAATATAAGAGTTGATGAGATTTTTACATTTATGGTTATGTTAATTATTATGTTTATCACATATAGAACTAATCAGTTAAATGAAGTCTCAAATAAAAGAATGAAAAGAATTGTTGAAAACGACCCTATAACAGGTTTATTGAATAGATGGGAATTTGACAGAAGACTAGAGCAAATGTTTGAAGATAAGGAATATGATGGGTTAGAAGGTTGTATTATCTTAATTGATATCACAAAAATGAAAAAACTTTCAGCAATATATGGTTACAAGTTAACTGATATTCTTATAACTAAAATATCACAAACATTAAACAATTATGTAGATGAAAATGAAATGGTCGCTAGATGGAGAGACGATGAGTTTATCATTTATGTGAAAAGTAACATTATTGAAGCAAAAAAACAAGCAGATATAATTTATGAAGGTCTAATGGAAATTAAACAAGATTCTGTGGTTGATTATGATTTACAAGTAGTAGTAGTGGATTTAACATTATCAGAAAATAAAGAAGAAGTGTACTCTAAAATGTACAAACTTATTTTAATGGATGAAACTTCAACAAAGGTACAAATATGAAACATTTAGAAAATGAAATGGCTTTTGGTCAAATGTCTGAGTTTGATTTGCATAGATTACAATGTAAACTTAAAAAAGAACTAGACAGTAACCCTAATATAAAACAGTATAAGGGCAGATATAACAAGAATAATAACACAATTGATATATACATTCAAAAAAAATCACAAATTAATCAAATTACTACCAATTTAAAGTTTTTTTAAGAAATTTTTCGTTATAATACTTTATACAATTAATAAAGGAAAGATAATGAATAGAGATACACTTGTAAGTTGGTTTATAAAAAACTTTAACCAATACCACATTGACATGATGAACTCAAACCACACTGTTAACCCAGATGAACCAAATATATTCCACTCAGAAGGAACTGTATGGACACATACAATGATGGTAATGACTTGGATTATGGCAAGACACTCAGTTAACTATGATGGTTTGGTAGAAGTTAAAGATGACACTTATACAATACTTTTAACTGCTGGATTGTTACACGACTTAGGTAAACCAGTTTGTGAAGAAGAGAATGAAGCAAATGAAACAAAACCACTAAGAAATTCATTCAAAGGTCACGAAGGTGTATCTGTTTTACTTTCAATTGGAGTATTAAAAAAGTTACAAGAAGACTTTCCTGAGTACTACAGCGATAGAGTTGTTGAGTATATTATCAAAGTAGTAGGAACACACGGTGTTGCTTTAGATGGTGAGGATTTAGACCCATATTTTTATTCATTAAGAAACTCATTTAGAATAGCAGACAAAAGAGGTGCTATTAGACAAGTGGATGAAGGGTTATTTTCACAGTACAGTAAACGAAAGTATGCACAAAGAGGCAATCCTCAACCAGGTAAAGAGATTGTGTTTATGGTAGGTTTACCATGTGCAGGTAAAAGTACAACAATTAAGAATGAATGTTGTCAACACGATGAATATGTTGTATTATCAAGAGACAATGCTTTATTTGAGTACTATGAGCACACATTAAAAAAACCTGAAGGTGGTTTAGATTATTCTGGAGTGTACAAATACATTCACAATGATGAAGATTATAAAAAAGAGTTTGACCAATATTTTGAAGACAAAATCAGAATGTATTCAAAAAACATAGATAAAGTTATTGTTGACATGACAATGATGCCTATGTCATCGAGAAGAAAAATGATGAATAAATTTCCAAACCACAAGAGAAGATGTGTAGTTGTTATGACTGATTGGGAATCATTACAAAGTAGAAATGATGAAAGAAGAGAATTGGAAGGTAAGAATATACCACCATTTGTATTTGAAAATATGGCAAAATCATTTGTTTATCCTGTCTTAGAAGAAGGATTTGAAGATATTAAGTTAATCATAAACTAAAGGACTTTTATGAAGAAAAAATACTACAATGAATATATGAAACGGGAAGAGTGTCCCGTTTGTAGAGGAAAAGATTGTTGGGATTTGGACAATAACAATCATACAGGTGACAGAGATGAAATGATATACAGTTGTAAATGTGGAGCAGTATGGATTGAAACTTGGAAACTTACAAATGTAACAGTAATGGAACCTAAATTTTATAAGGATTCTGTAAAATGACAATAAAAAGAGAACCTAAAACTTGGGATTGTTACGCACTGTATGTAGAAAGTTCTGATTATGAAGATTGTTATTTTGAAAATAAAAATCAAATAACTTTATATGGGTGGAAAAATATTTACTATATTAAAACAGATAAAGAATATATTAAACCCAAAAAAGCAACTAGAAAATCTTCATATAATGGAGAAATAATAACTGAGCATTTTCAAAGAAAATATGGATTTTCATTATCTGAAGGAAACTTTTTTCAACTATTTTATGGTGCTCAAGAAACTGGGTGGGATGAAAAAGTTAAAGAAAGAAGAAAAAGTTGGTTTCTACCTTGGAAAATGTGGAAACATAGATACCATCACTTGTTAAATTTAGATGGTACACTTTTTATGGATGTCACAAAGTTAAATGGATGGGAGTATAAAAACGAACAACCTAAGAACATTTACTTGTTTAACGATTTTGATGGTGAAGAAATATATGCAACTGTTACAATGGAAGAGCGAATGTGGACACGAGGAGATGGTTTATTCCAGTGGCTAAAATATTTTTATAATAAAAAAGTATCAACTGATTTAGACTTAGAATTCTCATCTGAAATTGGTAGAAGAAAAGGTTCATGGAAAGGTGGTACTGTTGGTCACGGAATTGAACTAAAACCAAATGAAACACCAACTGAAGCATTCAAACGATATTGCAATGAAAATGAGTTACAATATATAGGAAAACTTGATGACATCGAGGCACAAAAGTGGTATCAATTAATGTTAAATGAAAAAGAACGAAGATACCAAGAGTCAAAACAAAGAGACACAAATGTAGAAGTAAAAGGAGATTTAGTATGATGTACGCTGTAACTATTAGAGGGTGTGAAGACACTGCATATATTGTAGGTGAGCCTATTAGAATGAATTCTGGAGCAGAGTTTGAAGAATATAAAGCAACACTAGACCCAGATGTATTGGTTATATATGGTACAAGAGAGCACTTATTAATGTCAACATTAGGTTTAGAAGATGCAGATTTTGGTACAAAAGAAGAGTTGCTGTTTGATGTGAGCGGTGAACTTACACTTATCACAGAGGATAAGTAATGTTAAAAAACACACCACAATTATATTATCGTTCAGATGAATTATTACAATTATTTGAAAGAGGAGTGTCAGCACAAATAGAAGATAAAGTACCAGTTAGACTTATGTTTATGGTAGATAATTTTGAACCATATTTAGGGGACCCAGTAGAACCGCAAAATATTAAGATGGAATGTGTTACAATAACATATGTACCTTTAAGATTTGTAAACAAGTATAGAGAAGAAGAGTTGTACTATGTTGCAGAAGGGTCAGAACATATATTTCAAGGAATTGGTAGATGATACAATATAAGATTAAATGTAATTCAGAAGAGTTTAAGAGTATACAAGATGAGTGTTTTAAGAGTGGAATAACACTACCAAATGGAAAAACTGAATATATGGAAGTTATGGGTAATGAACACTATGCTTTCATTGACAAAGAGTTTATTTGGGTTGAAAGTAGAGCAGCATTTGATATTAAAGAAGATTACAAAGAGTTAACACTTGAAGAAGTAACACCTGGAATATTTGAAGACAAACCTGAAACTGTTACATTAAGTGACGATATTGAGTTGGTTGAGTTTACAGAATTAAACAGAACTGAATTGGTTACTTTACTTTTAAATGGTCACAGATTAGTTGGTAAAAGTTTTTCTAAAAACTATTATATATGTTTTGACCACAGTGAGAGTATGCCTTTCAGATTTGTAAATGATTTTGAAAATTATGATAAACCAATGAGTGAAAGTATATGGAGTGAAAAGGCTTGGAAGGACTATGTTGAAGCATAGAGACTTACAATTGAAGAAATTGAAGCAAGACTAGGTCACACGATTGAAATTGTCGAAAAGGATAATGAATGTTAAAAGTATATCCACACGATTTAAACACAAATTATAATACTGGTCGAATCGAGTACAGTGAGTACATTGATGAAGGACCAGATTTTCAAAAATACTTATTAGAGTTATCTACACAAATATCAGAAGGTAGAGACAAATTTGTTATATCTAAGTTAGAAACACAAACTTTAGAAAAACTTAAAGAAATATTAGATGAAGAGTTAGAAAAGAGGAAAAATGGAAGAAACACTATATAGAGCAAAAGATTTAGATGGTAATTATATAATTGGTTACTACAGTGTTGATAATGGTAAAAGTTATATTGATAGTATTGAAATTAATAGAAATACACTAGCAATACATTTCAGTGATATGGTCACACCTAATGGCATTAAAGTTTTTGCTAGTTTATCTGACGCCGGTGTAGGTGGGGACATTTGTGTATTTGGTGGTGCTACATATATTATGAGATACTTAAGTTATAAACTTGTATTTGTTGATGCAGACTTAGACATTGATGAGCCACTGATTTATTTTTCACCAACTATTATAAAGGAACTTGAATTAAAAGGAATCCAAGATGCTTAAGTGGGTAAAAACATTATGGTTAGATATCACTAACCAAACTGATGAAAAAGGTTTCACTAAACAGATGAGGCAACAAAAAAAGAAGCTTGATAAGTTACACAAAGTACAAGATAAGGCGAGAAAAAACAAAGTAAATAAAATATGCTTACATTAATTACACTAAAGTTTCTTCACTCACTTTTTAAAAAAGGTAAGATTAAGAAACAAGAACAGTTAAGGCTAATTGCTTTGTTAAGAAATAAGTTGTATAAAATGAAACGAAACAGAGAAAGTATATACCATAGATTTGTACGAGGAAGAAAACTAAAGTACAGAAAAACTTATTATTATAAGAAAAATCTATTTAATCTAAGGATTTACATCCTTAGAGGGACAAATTAATAAAGGTTTAAGGTTTATTTTGTTATAATCATATACCAAAAAAGGAAAGAGTATGAATGTAATAAGTGCGTTAGACACATTAACAAGTACCATTAAAGGGTATGAAACTAAAACTAAATCAAAATACAAAAAAGAAGCATATATAGAATGTTTAGATGCAATCGAAAATCTTATCAATGATATAAAAGATACAGAGTTAGCAAAACTTTTAGCACTAGGTGAAAAGTTTGATGTTGACCATATGAATTATAGTGTTATATCTCAACGAGGACACCTAGAAACACCTACAGAGTATCACAAGTACTTATCACAATTCTCTACACGAGAAATTGATTATAACACTGTTCTTAACCTAATGGACGAAGAACATAAAGAAAAGTTAGTAATTGATGTTACTAAAGATAAAGAAAATATTGAAGCACTTGTAGCCTACAGACACAGATTTGACTACATCACACATAGAAAAGGACACGATGGAATCGACCCCGATAACAATGTGTATGAAGTTAAAAATGTAGTATACAAAAGACCAAAGAATGATGGAAGGTTTCCTTTATCAATCAAGTTTGATAGACTGTCGGAAAACACATATAGAAAATTAAACGAAGGTAGACCTGAAATTATCCTTAACTGTACAGATGAACATAAGTTATTAGTTGAAATGAAAGTTCAGTTCACTGACCTATTAGTTGAAACATATAAACAAAAGTTACAAGGTGTAAAAGATAAGAGTACAAGTGGATGTTCTATTGCATTTGCTGACTTTAAACACGCAATTACAGATGTTACATTTATTTCAAGTGACATTGAAGATTATAAACTTTCACTTGATTTATTAGAATTTATTAACGAGACTAAAGGTACACAATTTAATACTGATAGAAAATCAACGATGTGCCCACGAGTAACAAGTGTACTTGAAGATAATAGTGAGTACATTAAATTACAGCATACTACAGGTATTAAAATGGCTGCTCTTGCTAGAGAGTTATCAACAAAAGAAACAAAAATCACAGGTCAACACATCAAAAGAGTGTTAGACGGTAAACATTAAAAAAAGGATTAATATGTATTTAGGAAATGATACTTGGGAGTTAAGTTTAAGTTCAGGTGAAACAGTTCAATTAAACAAGATGGATTTTGAAGAGTTGGTTACAGACTTTCATAAAAAAGCATTTGCAGACTCACACCCACACTCGGTTGAAACGGTTCCATTCCAAGATGTGGTAGTAGACGATAAGTACAGTGAACTGATTAAAGGTGTTAAAGAAAATGATACAAACCTTACAACAGAAGATTTTATACAAAATGCTATAGATATTGCTATTGAAAAGGCAAGAGATTATTATCAAACAAATTTTGTTATGGTAAGAAAATAAAATTAAGTAATTATTAGTTACAATATAAATAAAGTAGAAAACAAAACCTTAATTTATATTTGAAACTAATAATTAAAATTCTGACCTATAAGCCTAATACAAATATAACAATCAAAAACTAATAACAATGTTAAGGAGTTTATTATGACTATTAAAGTAATAATGGACGGTGTTGCTAGAGATTTAGAAATCTTGGGTGAGACTAGAATTAAATTAGACATCGGTGATAAAGTTAATATAACAGAATACCTAAAGTATTTTAAGGTAACATATGATGGTGAAACACTTATTTTGCAAGGTGCAAATGGTGAACAAATTATCATAGAAGGTATAAATCAAGGTTTAAACCACAACACAACACTAAATTTAGATGAATATGATAGATTCGAAGACATACCAGATGAAGGCGTAGAAGAATTAACATATATTTCATTCTTAACTGATGAAGAAGCGGAAGATAATGTAATTGATGACTTTGGTTCATTATTTGAAATTATGGATGCTGCTGCTGCAGGTGAAGATGTAGTAGAACAAAATGGCACATATGTACCAACATTTGCTGAAAGGACAGGTGATGAAACAAATATAGAAGCAGACTTAAGAGAACAAACAGAGTTTGAAACTAGAGAGTTTAGGACATTTGAAAGTAATGGTGTAGATTTTGACACTGGTACAACTACACAAACAATTACTCCGCCAACATTTGATATTATCGACGAACCTGAAGATACTCAAGATGCAACAGGTGTAGTAAATGTAAAGATATATGGCGCGGATACATTAACAAAAATTGACATACCAACCGTAACAGAAGTAGTAACAAAAGAAGTACCAACAGTAGAGGAATTTGAATTTACAAACACTAGATGGGTAGAAGAAACATTTACAAACTACAGAACAGTACAAGAAGAGTACACTAGAACTGAAACAAGAACAGAGGAAGTGGAGGTACCAGTTAATGCTACAAGAGAAGTAACTGAAACATTTATTGATTACACTACTGAAACTGAAACATACACTGATTACCAAACAGTTGTTGTGCAAGTACCAGACAGTCAATACATATCAGACAACGGTTTAGTTGAAGAAGATGGTAAGTATTATAAAGAGAGTGAAATTGAAGTAACTAAATTTAGAGATGTAGAAGAAATATTTACAAACTACAGAACTGAAACAGAAGAGTACACTGTACAAGTAGAAAAAACAAAGGATGTTGAAGAAACATTTACAAACTACCGTACTGAATCAGAAACTTATTTTGAAGACGAAATAAGAACAAGAGATATAGAAGTTCCATTCGAAGACATTAGAGAAGTAGAAGAAACATTTACAAATTATAGAACCGAAACTATTACTAGTACAGTTCACTATGAGGTTACAGATGGTAACTTAAACCAAGATGGTGATAATGTTACATTAACATTTGGAAAAACAAACAGTATGAGTATTGATATAAAATCATACAAAGTTAGTTCTGATGACGGTATAGTAGAACTTTATAGAGGTGATTCTCTTGTGGGTACTCTTGCGTTAGATGATATATATCTTGGAAAAGACAATGTTGAAACTGTAGTTAATATTAATTCAGATAGTTTATTTGACGGTATAAAAATTATACATAGTGGTCTTGGTAGTGGAAAAGGTAAAAACTCACAAGAGTTTAAAGTGGAAGGTTATACTGTAAGTGAGATTACAGAAACAGAGGTTCCATTTGAAGATACACGAATTGTGACAGAAACATTTACAAATTATAGGACTGAAGTAGAAGAGTACACTGTAGAATTAGAAAAAACAAGAGAAGTACAGGTTCCATTTGAAGATACACGAATTGTGACAGAAACTTATTTTGAAAATGAAACAAGAACAAGAGAAGTGCAGGTTCCATTTGAAGATACACGAATTGTACAAGAAGAGTACAAGGTTGTAGATACAGTGTTAGTAGAAACAGAAGTGCCACTAGTTCCATTCGAAAAGGAAATTGAAGTAGAACTTACAAGAGAAGTTCAAGTTCCATTTGAAAATACTAGAGTTATAACTGAAACTTATACAGATTATAATACCGAAACAAGAGAGTATACGGTAGAAGTAACAGACACAAGAGATGTTATAGAAGAATTTCAAGATGTAAGATGGGTAGAAGAAGAGTTTCAGGATACTATACTGGAAACTGTATATGAAACAATAACAGAAACAATTGAATATCCTGACCCAGATTTTGATTTAAGTATCTATAGTCTAGGTGATGATGGAAATTATTATGATACAATGACATTAAAAGTTATGAGTATCTTGTCAGATGAGCCATACGATTTAAGTTTGGATACTATTAATGTAAATATTACAGATACAGATAAACTTATCATAGGTGAAAACATAAAAGTAGATTTAGACAGTTTACTGGTTGAAAATGATGAGTTGGAACTTATAATTAAAGATTCTAATGGTGATGATATTATATTAACTGATAATGTATTAAGTACAAAAGATTTAACTGAAGCAGATATAGTATTTGACCACTTTGCTAACATTTCTGAAAGTTTAATAAACAATATGACTCTATTAGAAGAGAGCATAGTTAATGTTGATATATAAATAAAAATAAAAGGATACTAAAATGAAATTTAGAGAACTTATCGAAAGTAAGAGAATTATTGAGAGTGATGTAAGTAGCAACATTAAAGAACAATTAGAACATATGATAGATGGTTTGATGGAATATACAGATGAAGGTAAACAAATTGTATCTAAGTTACAAGATGGTGTATATGATTTAATATACTATATGAAATCCGAAGATGAATTAGAAGATTATGTTGAAGATACAATCAGGAACCACGGTATGGATATGGGATTTGAAGACGAAGATGATATGGAAGAAAATTTGGAATCTTGGGAAATGATTTCAGATAACATTTCAGCAGTATGGGCATACATATCATTTAAAGAAGGAAATGGTGGTAAAATTGTAAAAGTATTAGAGCAAGCAATTAAAAACTTACCATAATAAAAAAGAAAGGATTTAAATGACGCCTCAAGAAATAACAGAATACAAACAAAAATGGATCAGTTCAGGTAAATCAATATCTGTTCCATTCCACTCTGACAAGAAGTTAGAAGCAACACAATTTTGTAGAGAAAACTTTGAACAAAAAGATTGTTGGCTAAGAAAGTACACTGACGTATATGAACATACTATGTTTTTTGAAAAAGAGGATTTAGCAGAAAAGTTTAGAAATAAATTTAGTTTCAGTAGATATTAAGTTTAAGTATATTATACTACATATAATAAAAAAGGAAAGATTATGAGAGTTTCATTATATAAGTCAATGGAAGAGTTTGACAATATATCAGTAAGTCAAGAAAAGTTTGTTCTACTTGGAACAATAAAGTTTTTTAATTATAATGGCATTGATTATGAAATACTAGATAGAAAACTAGTATTATCAGATTCTACACTAATATTATGGGTACAGGAAATATAATGTTAAAAAATTATCATAGATTGACCCCTGAGCATAGGGATGAATTAATGAAGAATCCCTTATATTCTAAACTAATTGCAGAGTTCCGAGATGGATGGTTTAAATTACTCCATGATTTAGGAAATGACATCAAAGACCTTTGTGACTTAACTGGCGAAATATACCCTACTGTACTACAAACAAAAGAAAAGTTCGGTACATTAAGATTTTATTATAGAGATAATAGTGAAAATGAAATTGTTAAAAAATGTATTAGAGCACTAGTTACTAGAGCAGAGAACCAATCTGATGGAATTTGTGAGATTTGTGGTGGATATGGTGAATTGGTATGCAATGGTGGTAGATGGGAGACTGTTTGTGATGAGCACAAAGAAGAGGGTTCACTTACTGTTGAAGAGTGGCAGCAGTGGAGAATAGAAAAAGAAAAGGAAAGACAAAAATGATTACATATATTATTATAACATTGTTTATTATGACAATTAGAGAGATTTACGCAAACAGAGGTGTATCAAACATTTCAAGTAAGAGTTGGTTATGGGTTGCTTTTGCTCCAATTACATTACCTGTAACAATTGGTTATGCTTTTTATTCTGCATATAAGTCAGTTTCTTAAGTTCTTTTTAATGTAATGTAGTATATAATTATAATATATAAAAAGAAGGAAAGATTATGTTAGAATGTATATCAATGGCAGTTATAAGTGGGTTTCTATACACTGAAGTTAAAACACATGAGGTTACAGTTGTAAAACAATCTTGTAAAAAAGAAACAAGATTTGTGTTACCAAAATTCGGAAATAGTCAAGTAAGACTTTACAAATTTGACCCAAAAACACAAACATATATGTTCGTTATATAAAAGGAAAGAAAATGGTATATTGTAAATGGACTAAATATTCAGAAAAGTGGGCAAGAGAGTCTGGTGTTACATTTGATAATAATAGAAAAGAGTATGATACACCAAACACAATTGATTATTATGATTATTTTGTATTATACAATTGTATTGCTAGTGGTACAAACTCACCAGCAACATTTATGGGCGATGAAGTTGTATATTGCAACAACGGTATGATACCATTAACACCTTGTTTAACACATATTGATGTAAAGATTGGAGGAATGTTCCTATACAACGACAATATATGGGTAAGAACAGATACTTATGTTGCAACTTGTACTGCTTATGGGGGTTGTTACTTTGGTAATTTAGGTGAAAGTGAAGAGTTTGAAGACTTTGACAAAAAAGCAGAAAAGTTATCTATGCCTAGAATTGAGAGTGTACTTCTACAAACTGCACTTCCATACATAAAATTAGAAAAGGATTAGTATGAAACGATTAAAGTTAGCAAGATATGGTGGATTAAGTCCTGTTAAACAAACACATTATACTTCTGACTTTAATGAAATGTCATACCACGGGGCACCTGAGAAGTATGGCATCTATGCTTTTCACTGGCCTTATATTGATTGGTGGATGTTAAGTGCTGGTGACACTGGTAAGTTAAAACCATACTATAACACTGATACAGATGAAGACATCAAGTACAAAAACAAACACGAAAGATTAACACATTCTTACAAAAAATTTTCAGTAGGAGAAGGTTATATTTGGACACATTTAGATTGTGGTTCAAAAGCAGTAGACTGGAGAGGTAGTTGGGAAAAAGTACACATAGATGATTTTTTACCAATATTCAAAAAACACTACTCACAAGTAACGAAAGAGTATTGGCAAGTTGGAAAAGATTGGAACCTTAGTACCAAACCAACATATACTTGTAAGGCACCATATAAAATGTTCTGCAAAGACCATTTAGAAATTTTTATACCTAGAGGTACAAAATTAAGTTCTTTTTAAGTGAATGTAGTATATAATTACTATATATAAAAAGAAGGAAAGATAAAATGAATGCAAAACAATGGTTACAAAGAGCAAGAGATTACAAAAAGACTTTAGTTAAAATCCTTAAAAAAGAAAAATACAGAGGTGGAGTTATGATTTGTAAACATAACACTATCCTATCTATCAAAAATACAGAAACAAACAAAATTGAATTTATCATTGACACTAAAAAAGACAGAGGTATGATTATGTTTTCAGAATTAAATGAAAACTTTGCAGTACCTAGATATGAACCAAGTGTTGCTAGAGAGTGGTTAGCAGAAGAACTTACTTGGAACAGAAAAGACTTATCATTCGAAGACAAAAAGTTTTCTGATGAGTGGGAAAGTAAAAGAGTTAAGTACACACTAGGTGAAAGAGAACTTGCAGAACATTTTAAAGAATACTTAAGAGACCAAATTGAAATGTGTCAACATATTGGTAGAACAATGATTGAAAAAAGTATAAAGGATTTATAATGAATGTAGAAATAAACGGTATAGACCTTTACGAGAGTATACGAGAACATTGTGAAGTTAATGTACAACTCAATGATTATGGATGGGTTGTACTTGACAGACAAGAGTGTGTAGAAACATCTGATATGTGGTTTATAGATGAAAATGACGATGAAATACATTTTACTATAGATGATGTAATTTCTGTAGAAATTTAAGTATACTCTAAGTTATAATATAGTATAATTATAATATATAAAAAGAAGGAAAGATTATGGCAACAATCAAAGGAAACATTTTAACTGTAGACGGAAAAGAGTATAATATTAGATATACAACTGGAACTAGAGTTGTTATTATGGGTGGTGGATTAGAAGGAATGTTTGGTGACGAATACCCACTATCAAAGGTTTCAAAATGAATTTAACTCAAGCAGAAAAAGAACTATATTATTGGCAGATGGCTGGAGGAACTAACTTTTCAGCACTATTATATAAACTTATAGCCAAAGCAGATGGTATTAATAGAAACAAGTTAAGAGTTTCATACCCAGAAGAAGTTAGATGTATGGAAAGATTTCAAAATGAAGTTGGTTATTGGGAATACATTGAAAGAGAGATGAAAAATGATTGTTAAAATTCAAAACAGTGATGGATTATTTTCAACTGGTGGTAGTGAAGGAAGAGTAAGATTTACTAAAAAGGGTAAAACTTGGTCAAGCCTTGGATTTGTTAAAACACACTTAAGGTTACATAGGGAAGCATCTATTAGAAAAACTTATGTTGATTGTAAAATTGTTATGATAGATGATGAAAATGGGTATTCTGTTGAAGAGTTAGATTTTGATACATTCTTACAAGAGTTTATGGATTATGAGAAAAAAAGAATATTTGAAGATGAAAGAAAAAGATTGTTGTCTAAAAAAAGATATTTAAAAAATCAAATTGATGAACACAAAAAAGAAATTGAAGAAATTGACAAAACATTAAGCAATATCTAAGTTATAGTAGTGTATAATACTATATAAACAAAAAGAAGGAAAGATGAATGGAATATTATTTAAAAACAAGAGAAGAATGTAGACAAATTGTAGAGAACAGTGAAGCATTTTATGTGACTGAAACAGTTGTTGAAGGTTGTAAGGTTGAACTATATGACTACAGACTTGCTAGTATAAATGACTTTGAACAAGTAACTGTAACGATTGAAGAAGATGGTAAAAAACTATCATTTTACCATACCGAATTAATTAATGGTAAAATGATAGGGGAAATGACAGAGGATGAAATAGAAAAATTAGGATTTGACTTCTTTGAAAGTATCAAGACCATCTAGTTTGTATTTGGAAATCATATAAAAACTAGGGTAACTGTTGTTTTTAAGAAACTTATCGACTCTTACTGAAGAGGTATCTTTAAAGATAATCTTTTTATTTAGTGTTACTATATAATTATATTTAGCATAGTTTTCTTTATTAGCTTTAGGTTTTGAACAAGATTTTGATATTTTCTTTTTAGTTTCTTCTGTTAGAAGTCTATCTTTTGCTTTTATAGATAAGAGTTGTTTTGTTTCATCCGAATGTGTTTTCCCGTAAAAGGGATTAAGTTCTCCTTTTTTACCAAACATCGGGTTATCACTACCTTTCATAGCTCTATTTTGAGCTACTGTTTTACCATTTTCTTGGACTTTTTTAGTAGATTTTGAGATATTGTCTCTTCTAGTTTGTGTAAACTTAACACCTAACTGACGATTTGATTGTTTATCTCTTACTTCTTTAGACCTTTTAAGACCAGTATGGTTAAAATCAAATCCTGTACTTGTTTGTTTAGATTTGTTATAAAAAGATTCATTGATACCAACATTAAATTTTTTATGTAAAACAATTTCTAATTTCATTGCTTCTTTTCTACTATCAAATATTTTTACAACTTTATATTTATATAAGTGTGGATTATTTTTCTGGTCTTTAATAAATTCTTTATCTGTTGAAGAACTAAAATATTTTATGCCTAAGTCTTCTTTTGGGTGTACTTTACTACTTCTTGTACCGTAGTAATGTTTTTTGTCTACTATATGTGTTATTCTGTATGTGTAGTGATGCATTTTCATTTTTGTACTCTCATAGTGTTTATTTTATAAGAGTATGTAGTATTTTCGACGGACTACATTAAATATATCAAGTTGAGTCCGTCGAAAGAGCAACTTGATATATTTAATATCTCTTATATTCAATACTATTTATAAGAGTTAAAAATTTTGTATTATTTAAACTCTTTTTAAGTATTTATAGTGTATAATACAGTATATAAACAAGGAAGGAAAGATTATGAAAATTACAAGAACAAAAAACTATGAATTAAGAGGACTTACATTTGTTGAGCAACCAGATGGAACTTGGGAAAGAAACTTACTTATGAATAAATTCTTTAATGTAAACCAAACTGTAGGTTGGATGGAAGAAGATATTAAAGACAAAAAAATCGTAAGAGTGCAAGATAAACTTGATGGTTCTGTGATTTCATTCGTTAAATTTCCAAATGGTACAGTAAGAGCAAAATCAAAAATGTCATTTAATTCTGAGCAAGCAGTGATGGCACAAAAATTATATGATGAAAATGAAAATTTAAGAAATATGCTAGAGTACTCTTTCTCTATTGACCATACACTTATTTTTGAATTAGTTTCACCTGAAAATCAAATTGTACTGGAGTACCAAGATACAAAGTTAGTGTTATTACAAGCAAGAGACAATACTACAGGTAGTTATCTTTTAGATACATTAGATTGGTTTTCAAATACATATGAGATTGAATGTTCTTTAAAATATAAAGGCAACTATTCAAACTTAGATAGATTGTTAGAGTTAAAAACCACAGAAGAAGGTATTGAGGGTTGGATTGTAACATTTGAAGATGGGCAAATGGCAAAAATCAAAACAGACTGGTATCTTCAATTACACGGATTAATCGGGCCAGATGCGTTCAGAGAGAATCTTTTAGTAAAAACAATCTTAGATGGTAACATTGATGATGTAATCTCAAATCTTGTACCAGGTGTAAAAAAAGACAAAATTGTTGAATTATCTGAAAAAGTAGAACACCAATTCAACCACCTTGTTGTTGAGTATAAAAGACTTAGAGGTGAGTATTTTAACAAGTACGAGGAAAACAGAAAAGAGTTTGCTATGAAATATAGTAGAAGTCACGAATTGTTTGGTGCTGTTATGAAAGGACTTAACACATCATTCAGAGATGTTGAAAAAACTGCAGAGTCTGCAGTTAAAGCATATATGTTAAAAAGATGTAAAAGTCTCGGTGATGCTAGAGAATATGTAGGAAGTTTATAATGGTAATGGTAACTATATCTAGTAGACATTATCAACTTGAGGATGTTAGTGGTATTAATACTGAATATGGTATAATTAATAGTGTTATTTTAATTAAAGGTTAACAATGGAACTAAAAGATTTATCAGGTGAGTATTCAAAATATCACATAGATAGTGACGGTAGTGTAACTGAAAATGGTATATGTGGTAAAGTAATGTTAACACCTAAACAAGTAAAGAAAATTAATAAGTTCATTAAAAAGACTATAGATAAGGCAGAAAAGAAAAAAGGTACATATTTCTGTTCTTATTGTATGAGTGACCATAGTAAAGGTTACGATTGTGGTTTTTATCCAGGTTGGGGGTACGATTAAAATGAAGTTTACTGTGTACTATCCTCCTTATGAGAGAGGTGATTTTGGTCACATAGAAGCGTGGGAAAAGATTTTAGAATGTGAGGGGTGGACATTACAACGAGCAGAAAAGACATCAGAAAACTCTAAAAAGTGTATGACTATGGGTAAAGGTATTGGACTACCTGTATTATTTTCTGAGCATAAAGGTAAAGAAGATTATATTGGGTATCATTACTCACACTTGGTTGATTATTTACATAGGGAAGGATTGATGCAATGTTAAGAGCTATTTTTAATGCTTTTGTTATGTTTAGTGTAGTGTATTATATGAGTTTAGATATCTGGTTAGGTGTGTTACTAGCAGCACCCATTTTTATTATTACTTTAGTTGATGAATTAGAAGATAATGATTAATGACACCACTACATAGATTTGAAGGTATCGAAAGACAATATAAAAATATCACAGTAATTGATTGTAAATTTGGTATAAGTAAATCTGAAATGGTATTTTGCACTTTATTGTGGATTATGTTACCAGTAGAATAACAAAAAAACTATGGGCAAAAGGAGAAGTGCGTTGGTTTTTTGTTGTTATTGGATTAGACCAAATGTTACATTATTTTTGTTTATTTGGTACATATTATATTATGTTTCAATAAGTTTTAAGTAAAAGGTAGTTATAATGTTAGAAGAAAAAGATTTTAAATTAGATATAGAAGATGGAATACTTTATATGGTTAGAGATGTGTTACCATTGAGTGAGATTTCTAACTTTGAATTGTATTATTATCAAAGAACAGAATTTAATGATTCTTATAAAGAACGTAGACCTGTAAATTCTATGATAATAATACGATTATCAAATAAAGATGGTAAAAATATAGCAGAGCAAAGAATAAATTACCCTAATAAAGATATTGAAACTATATCAGATAAAGAGATAAAACAGTATCAAAGATATGTTGCTAAACAGTTATTTTTGCCATCTTTTAATCTCAACAAACCAGAAAAATTATTACTAAAATAAAGGACACTAAAATGATTATGGGAATTGACAAACTATTTAAAAAAGAAATAACACCAAGCACAAACCCTAGATTTAAGATGACTAAAAGTGGATTAAAACCACATATGTATATGGTTGAGTCGAGTAATGGAGATAAAACTTGGTATAGTGCTATGTATTATTACCAAGAAGATGGTATTGTTATGAGATTAGGTGATAATAAGGTAGTAGGACAATGATTAGTACAGTAAGATATACAAAATCTGAATATGCAGACGGTAGTGGAAAAAAATCAATACAATATAAAACATTCGAAACATTAGAAAAAGCAAAAGAGTTTATATCAAACTCAGAAGCAGACGCTAAAGTAAGAGAGTGTCAAATCTTAGTTGATTACGCTGAAGTAGACTTTTATAAAAAAGGATTTGAAAGAATGTTCGAATCACTACTAGGTGGTAAACTAAATGCTGAACAAGTGTTATTAGAATTAAAGGGTTAATATGAATATAGATGAATTAAAAAAGTTTGAGCAACTCAAAGAAGATATTAGAAAAGAAGTGGAAGGTGAAATTATAAACAAAGTAAAAGTAAATGATAGTTACTTTTATGCTGAAGTAATTTTAAGTAAATTACCACCATCAATGGAAAATCCTTACACTGAACAGTATGGTATTAAAGCAATTTTAAATTTACACAATTCACAGGATTTTAGTTATCCACATATGACAAATGAAAAGAGAGAAGTAAAGTCTAAAAGAATAGTGTTAACAGAAACATTAGACTTAGATAGTGTAGGAGACAGTTCTGACCCAAATGTTCTTATGCCTATTTTTTATGAAATGTTGTCAAAACACTTAGCAAAAGAAATGATTACACAACTGTCACATAATTGGCACCAATATGTGTATAATCCATATAATCCTACATTATCAATGAAAGGTTAATATGTGGGATAGAATTTTTAAATTAACAAAACGAATGTCCACATTACAACCAAACTCTAGAAAGTACAATACATATAAGGACAGAATAAACAAACTCATAAAAAAAGACTTAAGATACCGTGAAAACTTTAATAGAGAAGTGACAAAGGATACTTCTACTACATTTAAAAATATGAATAATTCTTCAGTATTAAAGTTAGTTAAAGTGTTTGTTAAAGCACAAGCTAACATCTTAAAGAAAAAAACTCAAAAATAAACTTTTATAAATACATATAGATTAGGTAACAGATGTTTCCGAACTCTATATGAGTATGCTTAACTTTAGTTAAGAAAATGTACCAGTATATCAACTGATAGAATATATGCGGAGACGCTAATATATGAGGTACAAAACAATGACACTTTCAAATATCGCAGCAATGGCAACAATTGATAACAACAACTCAACAAATTTAAACTTAAACAAATCTTTAGAAAGATTAAATACAGGTTTAAGAATCAATTCAGCAGCAGATGATGCTTCAGGTCTTGCAATTGCAGACAAATTAAGAACACAATCAACAAGTTTAACACAATCAGTAGAAAATGCTAATTCAGCAATAGCAATGGTACAAATCGCAGACGGTGCTATGAAAGAAACTAGTGATATGTTAGATACAATCAAAGCAAAACTTATTCAAGCAAGTACAGGTACTACTTCTGATGAAGGTAGAGAAGCATTAAGAAAAGAGATTTCAAAACTTTTAACTGCTATTGATGAAACTGCTAAAAACACTACATACAATGGTGTACAGTTATTAGCAAAAACAGATGGTACTGCTACAGATGCACTAACATTCCAAATAGGTGAGGTTTCATCATCTACTGTTTCAACAGATGGTGGTGTAAGAGCAAATTCAGAAGGTTTAGGATTAGATGCACTAAGAGATTTAGCAGCAGATGGATTAACTGCATCAGCAGCACAAGGTTATATAGATACATTAGATACTGCTGTAACAACATTAAATGATTGGAGAAGTGATTTTGGTGCTACTCAAAATGCTTTAGAAAGTAGAGTTAGAAATATGGCTACTACAATAACAAACTTAAAAGCAGCAGAGAGTCAAATTAGAGATGTTGATTATGAAGCAGAGAGTGCTAATTTTAGTAAACTACAAATTCAAGCACAAGCTGGTACATATGCATTAAGTCAAGCAAATGCAGTTCAACAAAACATATTAAGACTACTTCAATAAATATTTTTGACATCACCTCAAGTGATGTCAAAATTAAGTCTTTTTTGTGTATTATTATAAAAGGAGTCAGAGATGGAAATTAATGATATAAACACATATAACATTTATGACACTAGTTATGAAAAGGTAGAAAAGCCTAAACCTATTGACAAACCTGACACAAGTCCTACTGAAATTCAAAAACAGGCTGACCTTAACGAAATAAAAATTGAAAAAAAACAGGAAGAAGTCGATACAACTAATGACATAAAACATTCAGTTGAATATAATAAAGAGTTAGACCAACAAGTTTATTTAGCATCAAAACAACATAGTATTATATACCAGTTTCCTACAGAGGAATTGCTAAGACTTAAAGAATACTTAATGAATAAATAATAGTAATAATACACAAAAGAGGGTACAATGATAAAATTTAGTGAATATTTAATTGAGCAAGAAGATTATTTAAAAAATATAGAAAGTGAATTAAACTTAATGACACCTGAAGAAATTGAAGCTTTAGGAGACTATATTTACGACACATATTTTGAATATGATGATTTAGATGATACTGAATATGAAGACACTGACGAAGAAGATGAATATGAAGATTATGAAGAATATTCAGTATCAGAACTAATTGGTCTTATATCAATGATGGACAGTGCAGACATAAAGGAAATTTACGATATCATTCAGTATGAGGATATTGAATCACTAGAAGAAGCAGTATCTATGAGAATGAATAAATCTAAATTAAATAAAAGAAGAAAGTTCTTTACAAAATCAAAAGCAGATTTAAATAAAACAAAAGCAAAAAGAAAAGCATATGCTAGAAAAAATAGACAAAGTAGAAAAGCATATTACAGAAAAAACAGAAATAGAATTAAATCAAGAAACAAAGACTATTACAACAATGTAAAAAGTGGTAAACACAAAAAGAAACAAAGAAAGAAAGCGTAATATTTCTTTCTAAAAATTAAGTAAAAAATTGTTATAATCATATACAAATTAAAAATAAAGGTTTAATAATGTTAGAAATTACAGAAAGTAATATTAATAAATTAAAAAGCGCAAACTTAGCAATTTTAGATGTATGGGCACCTTGGTGTGGGCCTTGTAGAATGTTTTTACCAATATATGAGTCAATGTCTCAATCAGGTAAATATGAAAGAGTTTTATTTGCTAAAATGAATGCAGATGAATCTGGTGAATTAGTTCAAGCGTTTGGTGTTAGAAGTATTCCAACTATTATTTTCTTAAAAAATGGTGAAGTAGTGGATACACACATTGGTGGTATGAGTAACGAACAACTAGAACAATTTATCGAAAAAAATATCTAATAAATAGTACAAAAGGGTAAGTATAATGTATACACAAGAACAATTAAAAAAATTAAAGAAAGACGAACTAATTGCTATAATTTTGGAGAGTCAACCAAAAGCACAGCCTATAGAAGTAGAGCCTGTTACAATTAATAGTTATTCATTTAATAATGTTCATATGGGAAGAGAGAGATTTGGTGGACAAAAATACATCAGAACTAAAACTACATTTACTGCCGTTGACGATAAAATAAAAATAGAAGTTGTATATTTTTCACATAGAGGGCACAGGGATAGATTCCCTGCTCCTAAAGAATTGGAATATACATTAACACCATCTGACAATGTTGATATTAATAATAGTACATTTGAAGAATGGTGTAAAACAAGATTTGATTTACAAGAAACATTAGAAACAAAATCTTCATTACCAATAATTGAAGATTTTTAGTAATATAAATAAATAAAAGTTGATTACTTTAAAGAGAGTTGACATTTAACAAAAAGTGATACCGAAAAGGGTCACTACATTTATAAAATAATTACTTAAGGAGAATTATTATGTTACTAAGAAATTACCCAATACTATCAAGACCAGCGAACAGCTTTGATGTGTTCGATGAGTTAGACAAATTTGCAGGAGATGTATTCAAAAAATCTCCAAATTACCCACCATTTAACATTTACACTTTAGATGAAACAGATACACCAATTATAGAAATGAGTGTAATTGGTTTTACTAGAGATGAAATTGAAGTTGAATACTTATCAGATGAAGGTGAGTTACATATTAAAGGTACTCACAAAGAAACTGAAGACAAAGAAGATAAAAAATATGCTCATAGAGGTCTTTCTATGAAAAACTTCACAAGAGTGTTTACAGTTAATCAAAACTTATCAGTAGACAATGTATCTTTAGAGTCTGGTCTTTTAACAATCACATTCAAAAGAAACGAAAAAAAGACTATTAGTTACGACATTCAATAGTAAATATTGAGTTATAGGTGATGTCAACTCTCTTTAAAGTAATCACAATAAATACAGTAAAACAAGGAACACATGATGAGTAAACTAGGTAGTCAAGTAAATGAGTTTGGTGATGCTTATGATAGAATAAGAAACAAATTCAAACAAAAAGACCTTAATGAGAATGCAATTAAATTAGAAGCAATGTTAGCATTAAAAGAAATTCAAGCACAACTAACTACAATTAACTTTCTTGATGTATTATCAGTAATGGACCCAGCAAACCCTTTAAAAGAAGAAGTAATGGAGTTTGAAAATCAACTTGCTGTTATGAGGTCAGGGATTGAACAATTTATTGTTGACAATCAATTTGACTCTGCTGAAGAGCCTATTGAAGATGAGATTGAACAATCTAAACCGGAACTAAAAAAAGTTTCTGTGAGTGGAGAAAAAAAAGTTGAAACAAAAAAAGAAGTTAAAACTGAACCTGAAGAAGACCCTGAATTAAAAAAAGTTAAAAGTATGAAATAAAAAAAGGAAGAGTTTAACTCTTCCTTACTAGAAAATATATAAGTCCTACAATAGTATATAATCCTACTACAGAACCAAAAAAGATAAATTCCACATTATACCCCCAATATATACGAGGTGAGTCACCTTTATAGTGAGTGACAACAATCACTGCTTATCTATATAAAATAAGTTAATTATTTATAACGCTATAATAAATAAAATAAAACAGAGGTTATATCTATGTACGAATATAGAGTAAAAGTAGTAAAAGTAGTAGACGGTGATACAGTTGATGTCGATATTGATTTAGGTTTTGATGTAATTTTAAAAAACCAAAGAGTTAGATTGGCAGGTATAGATGCACCAGAAAGTAGAACAAGAGATTTAGTTGAAAAACAATTTGGTTTGCTTGCTAAAGAAGTTGTACAAGATATGTTATCTGAAGGACTAATAGTTTTAAGTTGCACTGAATATGACAGTAAAGGTAAATTTGGAAGAATATTAGGTGACTTTATAGTTAATGATGTAAGTTTAGTGGAATATATGATATCTGAAGGTTATGGAGTTCCATACAATGGACAAAGTAAAGAAGAGATTGAAAAGTTACACTTATCAAATAGAGAAAGACTTATAGAA
>Ga0102948_1000026_pt1 | contig 54142 bp, 73 predicted proteins | sample SalPonA_A_H2O_MG_FD_78211 | JGI IMG/M metagenome (GOLD analysis project Ga0102948, IMG submission 78211) | Water microbial communities from South San Francisco under conditions of wetland restoration - Salt Pond MetaG R2A_A_H2O_MG | ecosystem: Environmental > Aquatic > Non-marine Saline and... | reverse complement strand
TCAACTTTTTTTCTAAGGTTGAGAATTTTGTTTTCTTTTGCATTAAGATAAGCTCTTAGTCTTATTAGTTCTCGGTGTTCTTCAAAAAGATCCTTAGAAAGCTTTTGATAGTTCATTAAGACAGCTCCATCGCCATTTCACGTAGCTTGAACACCTTTTCTAAGGTATCAGTTTCGTTTTTGTCGTCTCTCCACTCAATAAATCTCGGATGTGATAGAGCATAGAAATCGTTATGTTCGGCTTTAGTTAAGTCATTAAACTGAACTTCCATTATTTTTCCAATGAGTTCATCCTGTTTCTCAGTGAAGAAGTCCAACTCTTTATCAGTGAATCCGGAACATTTACCTTTGATTGTACCTTCATCATTTGAGAATATAATACTTCCGACCTTTCCTTCGCGCTTAGTTCCCTTTGTGCCTTCTTGGAATCCAGTGCATCGCATCTCAGCAGAGATTTCCAATTTAAGCTTAAGCTGTTGTTTACTTGTCCCATCTTTGAATACCCCGCTAGTATCTTTTAATATTGCGCCTTCGTATCCACTGTTCATCCAGTTAGAAGTTGCTTCTAGCGCTTCTTGAAGATTTTCGACTACAAATGCTTCAATGATGCGAATATTCTTATGCGGCAAATTAAATTCAACAGTATTTAATTCTGTCCAACGCTCCATGTAAGGTGTTGTACATGGATCTTTCTTGTCCTTTTTCGCGGCTTTGGCATATTCTTCTAATGAAATCATATCCCATAGATCGAGCATAATGTCGTCATGGGGTGGATTATCACTATTTATTAAACCATTACCTTTAGCACGATCTTTGTGACCGCGAACAGTTAGTTCGCCAACATAAACTCCATCTGGGTAGAACTTCAATGCGTTGAATAGAATTGGATACTCATACTCTTCTCCACTTCTTGATCTAGCAGTTACATTTCCGTTTTCTACAGTAAACTCACGATATGTTCCATCGGCCTTTAATTGCACTAGAGCAGGATAAGAAATATTTTTAGCTGTTTTTTGATTATATGTGTCGCATCGCATGTACACTGGCTTTGTTATTAGTCCCTTAAACACCTTATTGATTATTGTTTTGCCAATATTTGCTTTAAGATCACGATTAATGATTAGATCGAAAACGATTTTGTCGCCATGGTTCGATAAATTGTGACGAAGATTAGCAGCAAGCTGAAGTGCCGCGTGGCCAGTGTATTTACGAGTGCAAAGATTACTTTTTAAAGAAGCCAGCGCAAATTCTAAATTGAGAGGCAAATCGATATCTTCTGGGGTAAATTTTTCAATTTGCGCATTTGTTACGCCGTAAGTGTACTTTACACGATCGTATGTCATTTCAAGCACATCTTTGAAGAGTTTGTTATCTTTATGTTTTTTTAGAACTTCAATTTTATAGTTTGACCCATTATCGGAATTTAATTCTTTGATTATTTCGTAGATCATTTTTAATCCTTCCAATTGATATAAGAGTATTATACCAAAAGGAAGGTTAAAAAATTAAAGAATTTTAGACTTCTTCAGAATAGTATGCAGTACAAGCAGCATTACCCGAAGTACTTTTTACTGAGAATACTATAATGTCTCCAGGCGTCAACTCAAAGACCGCACTGGTTGAATTATTTTTAATTGATGTTTTAGCGCCAGACTGCGCAAACTCGGAAAGAATAACCGTACCATTCGGTTTGTCGGCTTGGAATGCAATATCTAAATCAGAAGATATCCCACCAGTTAACATTCCTAAATCGGAATCTGGATTTGTAGTCCAAGTTAAGCCTTCGAGATTTGTTCCAGTCGTATCTCTAAAATACCAAACTTTTGTTTGATATGCCTTATCGCAAAACGTATTTAACATGTCCATAACTGCACCACGAGAGTTAATATGAGTAGGATCTCCCTCGTAGTTAATGTATCTTGGTACACGTAATGCTACCATAGCGGTACTGATTTGGTTGCCTGTTGATAATAGAGCATCGCCACTGTTAATAGAACCAAATTGTTTATTATGACCGTTTCCTCCTTCAGATGTTACATCGACACACCCGAATTTAGCAATTCGTTCAACACCTTCTTGGGTACAATAAGTGCTAAAGAACGCCTGAAGAGCAGGATCTGACATTGACAGTTCTGTTCTACTTCCAAGAACTTCTTCAGTATACACTAATTCTAAATCAACGAAATAATAATAATTGCCAACACCGCGCCATTGGAATTGAATATCAAAAACGTGACCCTTTGCAGGATCAAAATCCGGGAAAATTTCAAGAATTTTATCTTTAACTGATACTCTATTTGCCGTTACACCTGAATATCTTCTAAACGCAAATATGTCCCAATCTGCACCGTCACCTTCAATTTCAAATGCACATGCATCCTGAGGTGAACCTAACCCAAATCTTGTTAAACCAACATCAGTTGCGTTTGGATGAATTAACGCAGTACTATATAAGTGTCCTCTGTTTGGTTGATACTTAGGATGCACTTTTGAAGCAATTGTGCACCCACCACCTTGGACAGTAGTGCTTTTAACTGTAAGCATATGATCTTCTGATGCAGCATTTGTGAATCCAACTTGTGGCGCCCATCCAGAACCTTCAGTATATGCCCATTCTTCCCAAATTCTTTCAGATATGCCAAATGTCCAAGTAGAAGAGAATAATGATTCGTCTAAAACCGCCTTAGGCCTACCCCAAGCATCAGAACTATATCTTCGCGTAGTGTTTGTTATTTTTCCGTATTGATCCGCGAGCATGACGACTTCAAAGACGTCGTCATTCCTTTGGCTCATTTTTCCAGTTCTAGTTTTGTATTGCGCCATCTTTAATTATCCTTATGGTTTTTGTGGCCACTGCGCATGATATGGGTCAGCAACAGCAGTGATGTCTCTTAACGCTTGGCGGTATTCAGCCCATGCCGTCTTTTGCTCTTCAGTTAAAGGTGCATCATTTACTTGCGTCCAATCAGATTGGAATAGTAGTAAATCGCGCTTTTGTCTGTTTTCAGAAAGTTTACGTTCGAAACGAGCTTTAGCAGTTTCCTCATCGTAATTTTCGTAAACATAGCTACGTTTATATGTGTTAGTTTCTTCGTCTTTTGTTACAGACCAAACGGGTCTTTTATCATGATGCTGCTCTATAATACCTTCATAGGGCGGCACCATAACCCAGCCAAGAGGCTCAAGCGCATCGGCACTTAACATAGCTGGCAAAGTTACATTCGGCGCATGCAAATCTCGAAGTTCTGTCTCTGTTATGAGATTCGGATTTACCGTACCATCTTCATTAAGTTTACCGTATAACATTTTTTAACTCCTAATTATTATTATTGTTTAACGTTTCTCGTAAGTTTAAGTGAAATAGGTTTATAAATTTCACGTAATTCAAGAGATTTATCGTAAAACGCTTTAATTCTTTCTTCAACATCATCCATAAATGGAAGGATTAATCCTGAATATTTACAGTTTAGCATATTGTTTAAAGCTTCACGTTTCGTAATTCCATATTTTTCTGCTTCAAAATATACTCTATTTAGAGCGTAATAGCACCCACTTGCTTCTGCACCAAACGCACTCACATTTACGATTTCCTTATCATGTATGACTGCCTTTGTAGCCATCTCAGTTGCAGATGTAATGTAAATGATCTTTCCGTTTCTCAATACCCAGTCAGCAGATACTTGCTGAGGTAAAATGTGATTCCAACCAACCACTTTCGCTAACTTACCAGCATATTCATCGTTAGTTAAAGGATGCAATTTAATTGCAAAATTTCCATCATTTTCATATGCCGCTCTTGCGACTTTATCTCTGTCAACCATATCGAACATATTGTGACCAACAAAGAATACTACGTGCTCAGGCATTTTCATATCAATATCAGGAATAACTTGAACGTACTTATCTTCAATTGATTCCAGTTCTTTAACAAGATCTTTTTCGGCGGGCTCTTTATAAGCAAAATCCATTACTCGCGCATTAATTTCAATGTTTTGCGTTTTTAGATACAGACCATTCATAAATTCTGTATATGCAAACTCAGAGAAATTAATATCTTGTTTCGCATCTACATCATATGTGATTGGGAACGGAGCAAGATCTCTCACAGTTTCTTCTATTTCTTTTGCCCATTTTAAACGTTCTTGCGAACGTTTCGTTGGTAAGGCCTTGTCGTTATCTTGTATTCTTCTTTCAGCAAATTTCATTCTTCTCTCCTTCTTTTAAATTTTTTTTATGACGTTGCCCAGACCGTATTCCAATAACTTATCCAATCAGTTGCGTTAGAAGTTGATTGCGATGTAGTAATATAATTGTTTATAATATTAGTCGTCGTACTTGTTTTATCTGTAGTTAGCGTTGAAACACTATCATAAGATGTTGTTCTACTCATTGGGAATTCACTAGTCCAATATGTCATATATGTTGACGTCCAATTCGTGGTGTAACTCGTATTAACGGATGTCGTTCTAGACGCGCTGTATGACGTTGTAATACTACAATATGGTTGATAAGCGCCACCGTCAATAGACTTTGAGCTCAATCCGAAAAATGTATTTGCAGTAGACCCACAGTATGCACTGTTATAATAAAGCTGCAATGTTGATTGTCCTGAACTGGCTAGATCCTGATCTGCCGCATTTTTTATTGCTTGAACTAGAGTTGAGCCTTCTTCTGGCGCAACGTTGTACCAATAATACCATCCATTAAGGTCTGGGTATCTACGAAGATAAGTAATATAAGTGTCCCAAACCAGATTCGCTCTAGCATCACTATACGGTTTAGAAACATAGAAGTTTGTGCCATTTACAACATACGTGTTTGTAGTTTGTGATGTCGTCCATGAAGTCGTATAACTTGAATTATAATTGGTTGTTCTAGATGTGGGTGTGCTCGTTGTCTGATTATAATTAATAATAGACGTCCAACTAGTTGTTCTTGATGTAGGCACAGAAGTACTCCACTGGGAAGTCCAAGAAGTGTCAGTGAATGTGCTAACTTGCGACTCTATTGTTTCCCAAGAAGTTGACCACGTTGACGTTCTGCTTGTAGTTGCAGATGTTTCACGAGTTATGGCATCAAGTTTATAAAACATTGCCCACATTTTTGCATTCATTATCTAAGCACCTTCCCGTATAGATTTCCATCTGATTCGAATAGTAAAACGAAATCACTTGTTCCATCACTATTAAAAGAAGTGTTAGGAGCATTCTGCATTGTTCCGTCAACTTGAACCCATTTAATCTGAGTTGGTGTATCCCATGTAATAGCGTAAGAGCCTGCATTAACAAGTTCAATAACATAATCGTTAATTTGATTCGGCGTCCCAGGAACAAAGGTAACTGTTAAATTTTGATCAAGCGTGACTTTGTAGTAGTTTGAAACATTTATGTCAATAATTACTATGCCACCACCATTTTGTTTGTAAAGATTTTCGTCTTCTGTTTTGATAAATTCACGTAATCTTCTAGACATTATACACCTTCCAATCGCTATTTGCGTAGATTAATTCAATAGATTGATCATCGACATCTAAAAGAATGTCATCATCGATACCCATAATTGTTTCGCCATTTCTAGCAATTGTGACGTTATTTGCTGTGAATGAACTAGCCGCGTCGTATACTCTTACACGTACACCAACAGCTGGATTAGCAGGCAGAGTAATAGTGATAGCACCAGATGTAGCATCGGCGAAAATTGAATCACCATCTCTTGCATCATGATCAGCATCAATGCTTACGATTGTTTCACCAGCTAGAACTCGTTTTTGATCGCCGATAATTTCGCCAATAGTCGACGTCTCAGTTACGTTAGTCGAGTTGTTGTAATAAAACATCGTTGGAGAACCATTCAAACTTTCTACAAGCACCAACTCATTCAATGGAATTGAATCGATGCCTGTACTTGTTTCGTCATCAAATTGATAAACGGGTCTTGTAATATATCCCATTATTGTTTCCTATTTTCTAATTATTTATAATACAATATTGTTGCTTAAATTCATTGAACTGTATGTACCAATATCTTAATCTTAATCTTATTTATAAATAAAACTAAAGAGGAACATAATATGCCGTCGAATATAGTGAAGTCTTTCGCTGATAAAACTGGGAAGTCAGAAGCTGAAGTAGAAAAATTATGGGATAAAGCAAAGAAAATCGCTAAAGAATCTGGACGTGAAGAAGATTACGCATATATAACGGGAATTTTGAAGAAGATGCTCGGTTTGAACGAAACGTTTAAAGAATATATAGAAAGAACAAAAGGGGAATAATTCCCCTTTTTATTTAAAAATCATAACCTTCATTTAAAAGAATTTCTTTAATATCCTCTAACACCTCAGTAAGAACTTCAATCTGTTCATACAACAAACGATCATATTCATCACTTTCACCTAGCATCTGTCGAAGCTCATCTACACGTTCGTCGTATTTTTCATAAATTTCTTGTAAATCCATAATGTCCTCTTTTTGTCTGAAAAAAATATTATATATTAGAATAAGTTAAAATCTCGTTCATAGACCGGAAATTGTTCCGGATTATAGCTTGTATTTTTTCTATGTTGATATTGTTTGTAAAAAATTCCACCCGGTTTACGAAATCCAAAATCATCTACTAAATCGTAAACGGCGAATTCTTTTTTAGATTTATGCAATCTCATTCCGCGGCCAATTGATTGTGTTACAGTAGTATAAGATTTTAGCGGTGAGCTTAAAACCATATTGTGCAACTTTTTAATATTAACACCAGTGCTAAGCAGAGCGAAGTTTGCAATAAGAATAGCATCTTCATGTCCTTCAAGTACTTGTCTCGTTTTCTCACGTGTTTTGGCGTCGTCTTCACCATTTAAGAAATATACTCCATATTGTTCTTGAAACTCAAAAGATTTTTTTCCAGTAATATCTTTATTTTGCACTTCGACATCGGGGTAAAGTTTATTCATTACATCGATAAACAACCCTTTACCGTGATCAGTGTGTTGAAATAATACAAGAGTATTTCCGACATTTCTGAGTCTCGTCGTTAAATTGACAATAAATTCGTTGCGAGGCTCGTGTTCTTTTATGAACTTTAATTGTTTCGCGTAATTGCCACTTTCTTTAAAAATGTTTTTGTCGTTTTGACTATATTTAAAGATTATACTATTTATTTTTATGGGTGTAGCTAATCCACGTTCAATTAGGCCTGCACTGGTGATATATGTTTTAGGCAATCCAAATAGACCAAAAAGTTCCATTTTCATAATTGGATCTTCTGGTAAAGTTCCAGTGAATCCCCATTTATATCGACAATTGACTGTTTCTTTTACGATCGCTGCGGTTTCATCAGAAGCAAAGCGATGAGCTTCGTCAGTAATCACGTAATCAAGTTTGTCTAGCTCATCTTTCCAATTCTGCATTGATTGCCAAGTAGATATGGTTAAAGAGCAGCCAAAGTGTTTATCAGAAGAACCGCCACCAATGGTGTGAGTATCGTTATAAAGGTCAATAAGATTATAGTCTTTGATGTCATTTTTAAACTGTGTTAATAGATTAATGTTTGGTACTAGTAAAAGTCCTTTCTTTTTATTTCTACGCATAAATTCAGCGATCAAAGAAATTGTCATCGATTTCCCGGACCCAGTACACATTTTATTTATTTGCTTAACGTTAATTATTGATTCTTTAAACGCCTTCTCTTGGAAATCGTAAGGTGGAAAGGGTAGAATATTCTTAACATCTTTTAAATACTCATCAATATATTCTTCACGATATTCTGATTTTAGTACTTCAGATTCAACGCCAAAAGCTCTAAGCAGATCTAAATGACCATTCATCACTAAGAGCTTTTTATTTTGAATGTTACCAAAGTATTGATAAGGCGATTTGAAACCAGCTTTCACGGCGGGTTCAAAATATGCGCCGGGTCTTTCTACTTTTAAGTACTCAAACATGTTTTTCAACGTTTGAGGATCGGCGTCAATAACGGAGTAACTTTCGTTTAATTTATGTACTATCATTAGATGTCCTAAACAATTTTATAAGGTAATTATATCTTAGAATTGTTTAAATCTATCCATCTTTTAGAATCAAACCGTCATCAAATGAACCACGTTTGTCATTTTTGAATTCACGAGCAATGTTTATTTCTTTTTCGGAAATACCTTTGGTTTTAGCTAAGGCATATAAGACTTCTATAACATCGGCAAACTCATTACAATCTGTATATTCTGATTCCTTTAATTCTCCAAGTTCTTCTTGAATTTTTTCAATCAAAAGACTTTCCTTTAACACACTAGACGGAGCATACTCTAATCGATCTGGGTGGATAATGTGTACATATTTGTCGCGTATCAATTTCATTGTTATTCCTATTTAATATACCCGTATAATTCCTTAATGTTTTGATCAACGCAATAACCGCGATGACCAACTACACCAGGCGCATTTTGTTTAGTTACTTTGTACCCACATTTATCAAGAATGTACTTCAAATGCTTATTTTGATTAATATGTTTTGGAAGATATTCATCAAATATTTCTTTTTGACCATAAGCTAATAGTACATTATAAAAATGAAGATCATCATTATTTGATGTAATTACAGATCTTGACACTAGATTTTTAACATCTGTTTCGTCCCATATCTTTTTAGTGTAATTAAAAACTACTTTATAATACTTGCACTTTTGAATAAATGAACGGTCATGTAATGAACAATCTAGAATTTTACTTTTAACAGTTGGCGAACAATCACGTATTTCGTCGTCGATTTCTGCAAGAATTCTTAATGTTTTATCTGCGTCTGCGTCCATCAATAACGATGTTTTTTCCATGTCGTTCAGCATCATAAACTGCTCAATATTATTCATCAACAAATTCTGCTTGTCTTCTCGAATTTGCTTCTGATATTTACTAAGAATGTTCGATGAAAACGTTTTATCAATTACACGTGGTTCTTTCATAAAGTGATATTTCAATAGCCAATTCATTGCTTCTTTATGGTTGAATTCAAGAATATTTTTAAATGTATCAATTTTAATTGCTTTTTTGCCAATTTCTGATAATTTTGATTCGCCATAATCGTCAATATCAAATAGATAATTTTGTTCTATATTTCGACCAATGTTGCCCATATATTCATCGCGAATATCGTTGTAACTAGTTTTTAGATAGTTAATCTTTTCCTTTATGAACATATGTATTTCTTTCGTTTTTCGAGTACGTTTAATCATCTGAATTGATGAAATGACGTCAGTACTCATTGAACTATCATAATGAAAGTGATAATGTACATTGTTTAGATTAGATACGCCAACTGTCAAGGTCGGTGAATAAATCAATACGTCCCACTTATCATGATCTTCCTTTTCAAATAATTCGTATACTAACTTCTTAGTACTTTCAGGCGTTTCTGCTGTCAATGTGACAACCTTTAGACCACGTTTTGCTAGTAGCATTTGCAACGAATTAATAAACGAAAGCGATGTTGCACTAACTGTAATTTTGTGTTTCGACGTATGATAAACTAACGAATCAACGAAATAATTCAAATCGTCATAACTATACAATGTCGTCGGATCACGATAAATGTTATCGATCAAATGAATATTCGTTTCTTTATTATTTAGCAAGAAGTTTTCGTATCCAGTTAAAAATGCATCAGCAATAACTAATTTTTTATTAAAACATCCAAAGAATTTAGCGATATTGATAGAACTGTTATTAAGATTAGAACGACTGTGCATCATTAACGAAATAAATTCGTCCATTATCACGATGTCAAAGAACTTAATATTATATTTCCACAAAGAATCAAACTGGCACACTAATGAATCGCCAATATTGTATTGGTCTTGATTATAGACTTTAATGCCATATTTTTTACCAAAGTCTTGTGCTACTGAAATCCTATTCGTCACGATAAGGACTTTCATGTCTTGTTCATGACACTCTTGAATGATGTGGTTGATTAATGTACTTTTGCCCGTACCCATCGGTGAACGAATACTGAGCAAACCATTACGGTTATTTAAAAAAGTATCTACGGTTTTATGAATATCTTCAGAAACTTCTAGATATTTTTCATTAACAGTAACGACAGATGTGTCAGTATTAAATTGAAGAAATTCATCATCATAGTTGATTTCTTTTTTCATCAATTCTTTTGCGATAGGAAGTTTACGTACACTTTCAAAAATGTTAATACTCTTTACGCTATTGCCATGATGCATAGTGTAAGGTGATGAACTAAACCAAAAGTACCCGCCTGGAGACTTTTCTTCAGACGGGTGTTTAAAGCTAATGCTATCATTTGGGTTATTGCGCATGGCTTCAAAGCCCATCGATTGAAAAACCTTTAGACAAAGTTTTTCCATAGTATCTGCTTCAATGTTTTGGATTTCATTAACATTGATTTCGACACCTTCACCGATGTACTCTTTCTTAACTTCGTTGATGTGTTCAATTGCAGTTTGTTTTACAAACTTAAATCTAGTTCCATCTTCGTTATTAAGGAACACGTTATTCTTAAGAATAGGTGCATTCAATGAAGCTTTGCGAATAACAGATTCATCAATTGTACATAAATGAGAAAGGTCATGATGAATAACAGATAAAGCCATTTTGGCATCTTTAAAATCAATACTTTCGGTGAATAAAAAACCTTTCATATTGAAATTGTTAATGCCATTGTAACTTTTAGACTCGCCAAGAATAACCTTGTAATCCTTGAAATACTCAAGGATCTGCTGTTTGTCATATTCGGATTTTACGTCGTCGATATCAAGAATAAAGTAATTAATACAATCGCCATAAAGCGGCTCAAGATTAGCTTTACGTCTAAATGTGCGAACTGGTTTGTCGAGCTTATCAAGTGGGATATTGAGTATGAAATGCGAGACCAATACAGAATACATCTGCAAGTTCGACGTTGCTTGATATGTTTCAAAGACGAACGTGTTGTCGTCATAAGGTGACATCGGCGTTTTATTTGTGGTTTTCTTGGCGTGAAAAACCGTTATATTTTCCTTCATGACCTTCCTTCATTTATGTTACTATAGTATTATATATACTATTCGGTTAATAAATTAGAGAAAAAAATGGATAGCCGAAGCTATCCTAAAATATTATTATTTTATGTTTTTATTATTCGTCGTCAGCGTTCCAACCAGCATCAACTTCATCAAAGAATTTTTTCTTATCTTCGTCTGATAGCTCTGAAGGAGATTTTACGCCGTACTTTTTAAGAGTTTTTTCGAAGAATTCTTGATATGCTTTTTGCTTATCTGATTGTTCTTCAACTTCTTCTTTCAGACCACGCTTTTTCATTTCAGCGTTCATAACATCCATTGCGATCATACCACGGTTGTGATCAATCGGCTTAGTTGTCTTTTGTTTCTTAACTGCAGCTTTCAGTTCAGCATCGCTCATTTTGTCGAGTTCAGCTTGAACTTCTTTCTTGATGTTAGCCATTGTAGCTTCTTCAAGTTCGACCAATCGTTGTTCTTCCAAGAATGTTTTAAATTTCATTTTTAATTTCCTTTATTATATCACTATTAATCGACAATGAAAACACTTTTTTGTTTTATTTTTATTGTAAAATCTTTTAATAGCTGTTTAATTTCTTCTTCATCATACAGTTTAGCAAAATCTATCTGGGTACCAAAAGAGGTTGGGGTTACAAGTTTGATTTTGTAACCTGCTCCTCGTAGTATTTTTTCAGGTTCTTGTGCTTTCGCTTCAACCTGCATTTTAGATTCTGTGATGCTTGCTTCAGGTTGTTTAGAAGTTTTTTCATTGTTAAAAATCTCTAAAAAACTCATCATTCACCCCTTAAAGATTGATGGTGAACTTAAACAACATCTCGTTACCAGCTTCTGATAATGGAGAAGCAGTGATTGCGAATCTGTTATAGATATGATAAGTAGCCTCACCTGTATTTGCGTTAGTCGCTTCCACAACTTCACTACGATATGGTGAGAATACTGCGGATGATTTAGACGGGTTAAGCGAATCTTTTAATCCGACATAAGCAGTCGTCGCAGTAGGATCAGGGTTCATAAAGTATTTAGTGTTACCAATCTCGGCGATAAACAGACCACGTTCGTCTTTATCCATACCACCTACATAGTTATTCAATGCAGCAAATGTTGCGGCAGTGGTGTATGGTAAAACACAGAAAGATTCGTATGTTCTCATAGTTTTAGAGTTAGCTCTTAGAACTAATTCATGGACTTTCTGTTGAATCTCAAACGCGTTGTATTCTGCATTTGTAGACTCTGTTAAATCAAGTGCATCACCAACAGTTATTTCAACGGAGTTAGAGGCTAGGAATGCCAATGTAGCTTCATTTTCTTGATCGTTAGCAAGACCGCGCAATAAAGTACCTACGACGGTACCTACTTCTTTACCGTATTGTGCTTTTAAATCCTGAATTGCTTCTTGGGAAATGCCAGTATGAATCGAAGTCGACGGTTCAACTTCTACTTCAGCTCTAACTAATTCAAAATCAGTTGTACCTGATTTTTTACGAATATTGAATAGTGCCGCAGTTGGGCCATTCATAGGAATTACTGAAAAGATTTGTCTACCTAAAGATGGCAGAGCCGCTTGTTGATACATGGCATCTACCGAAAGATTCTCGTCTGTAGTCGCGATTTCCGGTGCATTAGGACCAGTAGTATCTTCAAGCAAAGGGTTTTTGTTTTCGATATTTTCCATGGTTTATATCTTCCTTTGTTTAAAAGTTTATTATATCTTATTTATATTTATACGAGGAAGATTTAATTATCTGATTCGCAGTGAACCCTATATTCACACCATTGGCATAACGGCGATGGATTTTTAACAAAATCTTCATCCTTTTCTGCATTATTTATAAGGTCTCGTAGTTCGCTTATATACGTATCTAAATATTTTCGCTCAAGCATTAGATCATTCTCAGTTTCAGGATGCTCTATATAAACGTAAGATATTTTAATCGTATTAATTGATGGGTAACGTTGGAAGAAATAGATTCCATAGAACATAAGTTGATCATATTCTTGCCACTTTTGTTCTCTATATTTTCCCGTTTTCCAATCGATAAGATGAAGCGTATCTTCTATTGTACAAATGAAGTCAACACTTCCACGGAATAGCGCTTCCTTATCACGATATTCAGTAGGTGTTAATTCTTTAGATAGACCAAAATCAAATTCACGAATACTATCTTGAGATAGGTATTTTTTTCCAAGCTTTGTAGAAATGAATTTATCGGCAATATGCTGATATTTTGGAGCTAACTTATGAGTACTTTCGTTCGGATAATGTTCTAAGATAGAATGAACCGCGCCACCTTTCAGCAGCGGGGTCAAATCTACCTCAGACTTTGGAGCCTTATCGATGTAACTATATTTGAATTTTCGATTGCACTTTTTGTGAGTGCTTATTTTCGAAAAACTATAAGGCGTATACTTCATTATCTATTCGCTTATTTTGCTATTAGTTGGCCAACTTTGTCGTCAATCTTAGCGTTATTTTCCAACCAATCTTGAATTGTTTCTTCTTCAAAGATCTGAGAGTCGGTTTTCTTCTTCTGTGCTTTCAATACGTTAAGTGCTTTGCAAACAATCCCAACTGGTACACCTTCTTCTTTGAACTCGTTTTTCAAAGCTTTAATGTCGTCATCAAGCTTCTTCTTTTCAAGCAAAAGATTCGTGTATCGGTCTGCGAACTCTTCGACGTTTGAACGCGCTTCTTCAGTTGATCTAATTTCCATTCTTCTCTCCTAATGTTTTTTCTATATATTCTGAATATTCAGAAAACTGTTTGCTATCTTTACAATTAACGTAAACGAATTCAGATGTAATCTTATCTCGTCCATCAAAATCTGTAAAAGTAACTGGGTGGCTCAAGTTAAATATAACACGGTTTTTCTTAAAACTATACTTAATTGAACTAATTTCGTTTAAATTAATGTAACCTTCATAATTTATTTTATCAATAAAATTGTTGACAAAATACTCATTCGTGGTTAAATTATACATGTTATGTTGAAATTCTTTGCTATCGTCGCAATCCCAATAAACATAATCACTAATCAATTTACTTCCATTACGCGAATTAATTTGAATGTTATAATTCATATTAAAAACTATTCGTTTGCGATCTCGCAATAAATTGATGTTACTAACATTTTGCAGGTTTATCAACCTGTCTCCAGCTTGTAAGAACAATTCCTTCTCCTTATAATTTTGCTTTTATTCTTATTTGTGCAGCAATGCCATTATAAAGATTATTCTGAATTAGATCCGATACGTCAATATCATTGTTTAATAATAATTCATTCATGTCTTTTTCAACGAAATTGTTTGGTTGAACATAAACAGAATGACCCTTTTCGGCATAACTAAGACTATTTATAAGCCCAGTTTTGTCGTTATCAAGAACAAAAACGGGATGTTTTAATTCATTTAATCGTTCATCTGGTATTTTAGCACCCATAAGTGCAATACTATTTGGGAGACCACCTGCAATAGCGTCAAAGATGCCTTCGTAAATGAATACAGGTTGATCCTTTTTAATATTGAACCAATTCCATATTTTGTATCCTATATTTGCATCATGCATATATGTGGCAAATGTTTTATCATAAATATTGCGCGAATAAAACCCATACATTTGATTATTATAATATAGAGGAATTACTAGCGAATTATTTGTTCGATAGAGTGTTTCGCCAATCTTTAAATCTTGTTCAGCGAAATACCATTTACCATAACGGTGCTCTTTGTAGGAATAACCTCGCCCCTCTAGATACTCTAAAGCAGCTGGAACTTTAGAAATATCTTTAAAGTAAGGGGAGAGGTCGTGAATTAAAACCTCAGTAACTTTCTTTTCTTCCTTCTTAAATTGGCCAAAGACATCTTCTGTGTCGCCTTTAGCTAATTTCTCAATAGTGTTACCAAAGTTTTCCTTTTTATATTGACCTAACAAAGCCGGAAAAAAATCGCGTAGAAACGAATAAACTGTTTTATTTTTACAAGAGCAGTCTCCATTAAAACAGTTAACGTTTGTTACATTTCCTTTTGTATAAAGATGTAATCGTTTTGCGCTTTTCTTTTTGCGACTATCGCCACAAATTGGACAACGAGCAGAAATGTCAACATCAGTTTCTTTACCGATGCTGTCCATTCCTACAGCCAATTTGAAGTATTTTATGTCTAGTCTGTCTAACATATCTATCCTTCAAGTAAATCTTACCAGCCGAAATCTTCTGCGGTAAGTTCACGGTCAACTTTAAAGATTGAGGGCAAATCCATTAATATAGATTTTAATTCATTTTTATTTAAATATTCCTCAAATTCTTTATTGTTGTATTCTGCTCGTGCTTGCTTATACTGTAGAATAATTTCATTCCAAATGTTGGAGGGAATACCTTCAGCCATAACAAGCGTAAAGTTTCTGTCATAGTTTTTGCGATACAAAGGATGTGAATCGAGCCAAGCATCTAATGAGCCATGTTCTGCAACCTTTTTCTTAAGTGTCGCTGGACCGAATTTTATATCTTTGTAGATGTCTTTAACACCAGTTGATTCGCCTTTACGATTCAGTTTATAAACATCGAAAGATTCAATCATCTGCTTTTTAATATCAGAAGATATTGGTGCAGCCTTAAACTCCATTGGGTCTTTGATGTTATATCCTGCATCAGACAAATGTTGCACAAAGTTTTTGCTAAATTCTGTTCCATCAACTACTTTCGGGACATCATCAGAAGCATCACCAAGACACACGTGTTCCATAATCCAATGATCCATATGATCATGTTTGTTTTCGGGTACTAGCCATTTTTTAGTTAGAGCCGAATATTGGAATACTGTGTCGTTATCACGCTGTGCTTGAATCATATCCTTATCTGGCGAATGAATTAAAACATTTTCGTATTTGTTGTATTCTTTCGCTAATACAAGCATAATGTCGTCAGCTTCAGCCTTAGGTACTTCAATAACTTTCCAAGGAAGGTTATTTTTGATTTGCTCGATCAATTCGTCAATTTCTTTGAACACTTCGCCAAAGTTAATTTCCGATTCATCACGACCTTTTTTGCGACTTGATTTGTAACCAGCGTAAACATCTTTACGCCAGTAACCATTTGCTGATTTATCTAGACAGATAACTAAGTTGCCGAACTTTGCCTCGTGCTCCTGTTTGATGCCAAACAAATCTTGAAGAATGTAGTACTTCGTCAATCCAATGAATTCAGAAGTAACATACTTTCCATCCTTTTTATTCGGCTTTATTGAAGCAACCGAAGTATGTATCATTCGATGTATAATCGAACTGAAATCTATAAGTATCATAGCAACCTCCTAGGGAAGGTAAGACCGAAGTCTTACACTAGCCCGTTCAATAGGTCATCTAGACTTGCACTTGATGATGGAGCGGGTGCAGGAGCAGGCTGAGCTGGTTCAGGTTGTGCCGCTGCAACTTGAGCAACTGCGGGCTGAACTTCTGCAACCTGTGCAGGCGCTGGAGCAACTTCAGCAGTCAATGTTGGTGCAGTTGTTGGTTGAACAACTTCCTGATCAGCAAATGTTACCCACTGAAGTTTTTTCTGAAGTTCTTCGTATGTCATGAATGCTTCAGGTTTTAGTAGATCCGATAGCTTATAGGTATTAGATCGAATATCTTCCAAAGCTGCTTCAACAGAATCATAAATTGAAGTTACTTCGTTGATAACTTCTGATGTATCATAGTTAATGAAGCCATTAGCACCTTTCTTACTTACAAGTCTGAAAGAATTGCCTGCTAGTGGATTGAACAACTGCTTAGGTTCAGCACCAAGCGCACGGTCAGATTCTGCTGGATCAACTGCTTGCTGGATTTTGTCTTTCATAGCGCCAGACATTTCAAACAAGAAGATTTTGCCTTCATTTGCTGGATTAGCTGGGTCTTTAATTACTTTAATATTGGCGATGTATTTTACGCCACGGCCAAATGTACGTGAATTTTCTTTATCACCGGCGTTCCAAAGTTTCTGCCACTCTTCTTGGAATGGACATGGTTGACCGATAGTAGATGGTGAGAATTCAGAAACAAAACGCTTCTTACCATTTTTAGTAATTGTCGTATTGATTTTGAACATTTTTTGGATCATTCCTTTCTCAGAATCTGGAAGGAATCGGATAAGTGCGGCGCCATTGCCGTCTTTGTCTTTAGTCAATTTGTAGAATCGGTCGTCAGATGCGTACTTGTTAGTTTTATCTGCGAAAGGGTCTACACCTACTGCTTCTTTCATTGCGTCGAAGTTAAATGCGCTTGCGTCGATCATATATATTCTCCTAATTTTAATCGAAATGTTTCACTATTTTATTGTCTTTGCGGACATATTCAAAATGGCGTTATTGCCAAAGAACAGGGTAATTATAATATTATTTCACTTAATAATTACCCATATTCTAAATTTATTTATAAATCTTTTATTGCTTTAGAAATATCGTCAAACGTCATAAATGGTTTAGGCGGGATGATAGTCTGTCCTGATTTACTTGATACTGCAAATTTACCAGGGTCAACGTAAATCAAACGGTTTCCGTTTTTGTCTTCATAACCACCATCAACTTCTTTCCACCCTAAGCTTTTAGCAACATTGCCTACGGCTTTTTCTTTATTTTTGTTTTCTGATAAGAAATTTCTGAAATTCATTTTGTTATTTTCCTCTATTATATAAATTGTAGAACACTAAATTCTATACTTTATATTTATATTCATAGACGTTTTTTACTAAACTTTTACACTCATAAGAACTTTAAATCCTTCAAGTGAGTCGTTAATCAATAGAATGCGATAAGAATCACGGGCTGAGTTGTATTTTACCTCAACAGTGTAATCAGAAACTGGCAGCATTTTAAAGTTATCAACTGGAATTTTAATTTCAAATTCTTTTGAAGTTGTCGCACTTTTAGTCACGGAGTACGTATTACTTTTAGCGTTGAACTTGTTCGTTGCTCCAAGTGATACCTTAATGTCACCATCTTGTGAAGTAATCAATACCTCTGATAGATCTTTAAAGACGCCGGTTGCTGATTTGATATTTTTAATATCTTCTACAGAAATACTAAAACTTGCGACACTTGGCACGGCTTCAGTTTTATCAAACTGTTCAGGTGACTTGTCGTAAGCGTCCATCAAAGCGACATTATCTACAATATACGATGAAGATGTACTTCCGCTTGATACATTGATAGTATTGCCATCGATTTCAATATTACGATCTTCAGGGAACAATTTAAACAAATTCAAAAAGTCACTTAGTGAATTCATCAAACCAATATCACCAAAGGGATCTGAGTCCAGCTTAGAAATGTCAGCATACACCATCATATCTTGAGACTCAGATACCGCGACTGTAACGGGATATTTGAGAATAACTGAGTCCGTAATGCCATTGATTTGTGACAATACTTCGGTTACATTTTTATTAAACATTTTCCTTCCTTTCTTTTATTTACTCAGTCAATTATAACAAAGATGTTATTAAAAAAATTAATATTTTTTGCATTATTGTGTTTTGCTTAAACTTTTTAGAATTGATCTCGGTAGACCTTCTACTGGCTTAGTACGAATTCGTGGGACTGTTGTAAACACAATTGGGCGCCTTTTCAATTTTTTCTCCTTGTTTATAAAGATTATTACGTTTATTTATTTCATCAATAATTTTTAGTAATTATCGACTGCATCTCGGTATTCGCGCAAAGCGGCTCTAGCTACTTCGCTATTGTGTCCGTACTCTTTTTGAACCATTAGAAGAGATGCAAACGCTTTATCACAAAACTTTTGGTAAGCGTAAGTACGACGTTCGTATTGATCGCAGTAGATATCGAAGTGAGTAGCATTAGCCTTTGGAGTGTCGTGGTAGTTGCCGTTGCGAGGACCACGTGGACGAATGCGAATACGGTATTGTTTGATGAACTTTTTATTTGGGTTGAAGCGCATCATCCTTTCACGAATTTGAGCATTTCTTTCTTTAACTGTCTCTTTGAGCTCTAAAACCTCTGGGCAGTTGGCGTCCGTAGTAGTGAACTTGTAAGCGTCGCTTGAACGGTTTTTGAAAGTAAGTTTAATCATGACAAGAATCTCTCTTTTCTTCATTTGATAGAACTATTATATCACTTCGGTCGTGATTGTAAACAGTTTTTATCCAAAAATTTCATCTTTCTGCAAATCGGTTTCGATCGTCATATCGGCAGAGAATGCTAAATCCAAAAGCTCTTCGATGAATTTCTCTTCGGCTTTGATACCATTTTCTTTGGTATTCCAATGAAAACCAGCAGCTTTGTTATCTTCTAATAGGTGAGCCAATTCAGAAGCCAGCTTTTCGATTTTGCGTAGAGTGTAGTTTTTCATGTCAAATATCTCTCTTTTCTTCATTTGATAGATCTATTATACAATAGCTTTCAGAGAAAGTAAACACTTTTTTTGAATTTTTTTATTTGTGTTTGACAGTTATTGAAGGCAGTGGTAGGTCAGGTTGAGGGTTAATTGAGATTAGAGTTAAATTATTTTGTGAAAGGTATGTAAGAAGTTGGTCAATAGTGGTATTGTGATCGATGTCAAATGTGAATGTGTTTGTCATGATTTTTATCCATTTGTTTAATGATAGAGCTATTATACAATAGCTTTCAGAGAAAGTAAACACTTTTTTTCATTTTTTTCAAATTAAATATTCTGGATTCTCTTTTTTCAAGCGTTCGATATAGTATTTGTAGTATTTCGAAGACTTATATTTTCGGAGGTCCTTTCCTCTTTCGAGTTCATATAACAATTTTGCGTACATTGCATCGTTTTTCGAGTCAAATAACGTTGAACCATTCGTGCGAATCATATCTCCAGCAAGTACGCAATACCCGCCACCGATATCGATGACGGATAACACTTGATTGCCATGAATCATATATTGGATCGCTGGCACTTCCATGTTTTATGCCTTACCTTAATTGTCTCCAAAGTTAGAGGATCACTGTATGTAACAGTGAGATCCTCCCTATCTACGGTAATTACCGGGTTCATGCTTTTGTATCACCGAAGAGTTTGAACCCGATTGAATTGTAATATTCATGTTTAGTTTTTGGAACACGAATGAACCCGTCGTCAGTTGATTTAAAGATAGTTGAGCCACCACCACTTAGCGAGATAAAATCACATTTGTCCAGAATTTTACCGTATTTGTTTTCAACCAATGCTAATAGTTCTTTAAGATATGATTTTTTAACTTCGTCGACAAAATCTTTAAACGGGTGTTTTTGACCTCGAAGTTTATAGATACCTGTATCAATGATTTCTTTAGCTTCGTGAAGAGTGATTTGGCGACCATGAAGCTCTTTGACTTTCTTAGCAACCAATGTAGCAATTTTCATAACACCTTCACGCTCAATGCCTTCAAACAAGTTTGGCGATGTTTTACCATCAGTGACTAAGAACATATCAAGTGTATTAAAACCAATATCACAGCCTACGAAAGATGTCGTACCAGTAAATTCTTGTTGAGGATGCGGGAAGTTATTACCAAATTTGTCAATGGTAAGCTTCGATCCAGCACCTTGTGGAAGAATATAAACTTCGTCGTATTTAAAGTTTTCGCCGTTCACTGTGAAGTTCATTAGACCTTCTTTAAAGTGACCAGAATTTTCGATCTGTGCCTTTGAGAGACCAGAAACAATAATATCTGGATTAAAACCAGTCTGTTTAATTACATGGAACAAGAATAGTGGAGCATAATACTCTAGATTTTTATAGTCAGTTATATCAATCAAGTTTTCGCTTGGAAGATGTAGAGCGTTTTCACCAACGTAGTAACTATGTTCCTTATAGTCATAGATACGTGAATCAGAAACGTGTTCATTGCGTTTAGTGATTCCGATTGTGCTTGTGAATTTGAATTGCTTTGAGATGTTACCATCGGATGTACCGAAAGTCACCTTTACGTCTCCAAAGCCAATGTCAATTCCGAGGATGTTTTTCATTTCTGTTTTACCTTTATTTAAAGTTCAAGATAATTATACTAAATGTTTAGTTAATATTTTATTAGAAATCGAAGTTTTGTAATTCTTCAGCGATTTTTACTGGTCTTTCGTCACCACCAATTACTGGTTTTTCGACAACTTCTTGTGATACTCCACCAAAATCAACGTCAGTATCTAAGACTTGTTCTTTTCTAGCTGGCGCAGTACTTCTACTTTTTGGTTTTTCTGAATCAGTTCCTTTATTAGACTTTTCATCTTTATTTCGTTTCTTATCAGTAGGATTATTTGAAGTAACAACAGTACCGTCACTGAAATTGATATGTAGTTCGTCGATATCCTTACTGCAAGTTATATGAAGTTCAAACATTAGAATTCAAGATCCTGCATTTCTTGGGGAATTGCTTTTTTAGGACGATTTTCTTCAATGATTGGTGCAGTGACTTTTGATTCGGTGTCCTGTGTGCATGGAATTTCAGTATGTGTAGTTACTACCTCTTCATTCACCTGAGTGCTCTCTAGATTCGGTTTTACTGAACTAACTTCGCCATCTTCGAATTCAATATCAAAAGTAACTTTCTTGACGTTTCGATTTACTGGTAAATCTTTTATTTCAATAATCATTTCATAATCCTAAAATTAAATTGGTGGTATAACCTTAATAATAATTATACCACCAACATGCTTAACAAAAAATTAAGTTATTTTGTTTCGAAGATTTTCTCTGTCCATTCAGTGATACGTCCACGAACAACTTTATTCAATTCCGTACCAAACATATTCACATTATCGTGTTCTGTCCTAAGCGCCTTCATCAATACTGATAGACCGTTCGTATATTTGTTAATATATGGGTGGTCAATCTGACGGTTTGAACCGATACATACGACTTTACATTCCTGATCCATACGAGATAGAACCGTCTGCAAAGAGGTTTTAGCAAAGTTTTGAACTTCGTCTACAATAACGAATGCGTTTGAAATAGTTCGTCCGCGGATAGACCCAGGCCACATTGTTTCAATATTGTATTTACTTTGTAGTTCTTCAATCTTCGAATCGATTGACTCTTGGTTATCCTTGTTCTTTTGATTCTTAATATCTTTTTGAGCAATAAATTCAAGAGTATCGTACAGCGGAAAGTTGTAAATTTTGAATTTTTCGTCGTTGCCAGACAAGAATCCAACCTCTTCAGCTTTATCGACTGATTCAACTGAGTTACGAATGTAGATGATTTTGTCATATACACCTTTACGAACTAGTTTCATGCCAGCCGCAATTGCTAGGAGTGTTTTACCAGAACCAGCCAATGCTTCAATAACGCAAATATCAATTCGATCGTCCATCATGCCTTGCATTGCGAATAACTGACCAACGTTTAATGGTTTAACGACGTTTCTTCGAAGTTCGTCTTCATCAACAAAGTGAATTCTATCATCTACGATATAAGCCAATTGCTCATTACCATCATCTGCTTTTAAATGATAGCAGTAGTTTTCTGGCGCATAGTCTGGATCATAATCTTTGATATTTTTGTATTCCATTACATTAAAATCAGTACTCTTTACATTATCCAAAACCTTAATGTATTCATTTGTAAGAACTTGCTGGTTTTGCTGAATACCTTCTGTCTTAACATTCAATGAAATGGCACGGGTACGGCACATAATATCATTTGAAAGAAGAATAGTTTCTTCAGTATCTTTATAATAGTTAGTGGCGAATTGCGCAACCTTAATAATTTTGCGATCGTTTAGCACGGATTTATCGACGTTCACCATCTCATAATCCTTAAACGATATGATGTCAATCATTATATCCCTAACTTTCAACGACATAACTGTAACATCTTTTTTGCTACCAGCGCGCTTTGTTCCAATTACTTCAGCTTCTGATAGAATCCGCCCAAACTCACGGGCTTGGAAATTGATTTCGTTAAAACCTGATTTCTTGGCATCCAATTCATCGATTACTGTTTCCGGAAGAACGATAAGATTCTTACCTTCCTGCCCGATCGTAATTAATTGATTGGCATCCTCTAAAATAATGTTCGTATCAAGAACATAAATCTTTTCGTATCTCAAGTTAATTCCTTCTTGTGGATTGTTGAATATATATTATAACAAATTAGAGATTAAAACGTGCCGAAACTTCAGGACTTATTTTCACTCTATTATATTGGCCATCTTTAAAAAACGGCATTTCTGTAAATTTAAGAAGCATATCTTGACCTCGTAAAACTCGCCAATTGAAGTCAGCTTCAAATCGACCGGGCTCTTTTATGTCGCCCTTTTCAAGTAAAATTTGATCTCTGTTAATATAGTTCTTTATCATTTCGTTTGTAGATAAACAAACACGGAATTTATTTTTGTAGTATTTTCCAAAATACCATATTTTGCCAGGGAAATCTTTAGTGATCTGTTCTCCTTCTTCACGATTTTTGATAGTAAAAAACACAGCATAATTAGAAGTTCTTGCTTCTTTTAGCGCTTCGTTTTCTATGTATTTTAATAGTGCTTTAGGCCCTTCGTCTTGTTCACGACGATATAACAAATATTCTTCATTTGGGCGTAATGGCTGTACCTTATTAACAAGCCAACGAACATCCTTTTCTGGCAACTTATCATAATTAACCATGATTGGTTCTTTGTCAAGTTGAATATACCAGTCAAATGGCGTCTTAACACTAATAAATTCTTTGTATTCGACGCCATTATTTTTCAATGCTTCTAATGATTCGTTGTAAAACGTATTAGAATAATACGGATCAATGGTAATGTACATTTCGTACCTTTAATAGTTATAATGTAAAATTATTTATAACTCATCTATCCAAATTTCTTCAATAGATTTCTTAAGCAATTCATCCAACGTTTGTTTCTTATCAGCAATATCCTTTTCAAGTTTTGCCAATCGTTCTTTTGTCAATGATAAAATATTCATATTCAATAGATAATCATACGATCCATCTTTGCTAAGAATATTTTCAACCTTATTTAAGTCAGCCTCGATATCGACTTTCTTTCGATTATTCACAATAAGCTTATCTTCAACAATCATTTTGATGAATAGATACTTACTAAAGTCAAATCGTATTTCTGTTTCAAGGATTTCACACTGATGCGACTTACGTTTAGCAACATATTCAAGTTTCACATCGATGTAGTGGTCAATAATATCCTTTGCACAGTCTAGTACTTGAATTTTGTTATTTTCGTCAATAACAGTATAGTTTTCTGAAACTTTTTTAATGAGCTTAAGTTTAGCTAATAGAGTTTCGTCACACCACGTTTTTAATTCTTTACTAGCGATTGATACTTCGAATTTAAAGTTATCATCTTCAGAAAGGTCCCTATAACCTTGAATAATCTTCTTGTCTTCTAGATCGTCAAGAACATTAATGTATCCCTTTAGATCATAACCAATAGGGACCTCTGTAATAAGTACGCGGTTGATACCTTGTCTCTGGACGACACCTTTGATCAGCCACTGATTACTTGTTTCGCCTTGTTCAATTACACCTTTGAATCCTTTATAAAACGGAGTAAAATCGTAACGTGAGGCCTTCCCATTAAGTTTATTAACAATATACCCTTTAATTTTATCAGGATCACGTGGAAGAATCTTCTGAGCAAAACCAGATGATACACCTTCACTGCCATTAATTAAAAGGATAGGCAATGATGGTACATAGAACATTGGCTCTATCTGTTGCCCTTCGAAGAATTGATGCTTCAACACTGCAGAATCTTCTTTCTTAAATAGTTGAAAGAATTCAGAGGTTCCATAAGTATAAATGTACCTTGACGCTGAAGCTTCTTGTGCAAATCGAGTACCAAAGTTACCTTTCTTCTGTAACAACGGTATATTGTTAGTGCCTTGGAAATCTTGACCTAGATTTACAATTACACCATCTAAACTACCGTGCAGATATTCAGCAAACTCAGCTACTTTTGAGCCGAGCTGAGATACCTTAATTTTATCTTTAATATTTTTCTCAAGAACCGTATAAAGGATCTTACGTGATGCGTTTTTCTGGCCATCTACGAGAGATGCGATCTTGCGAAGGTTATCGTATGACGCCTGATCTACGTAATCCTTGTTAAAAAATTCTGTGATTTTCATATGCTTCCTTATTCTGTGCTGTCAATAAATGACTTCATATCATCTAGCAATTCTGCTTGAGTTTTGTATTCTTCGAATTCATAATATCTCATGGTTGTTCCCCATGCACTTTCTAAACCTTCATTTAGAACAATATCAAATCCTGATCCTTCGTAACCAAAATCTTCTAGTTTAGCAATACGCTTTTTACCTAGTTTGAGAATCAATTTTGCTGTTTGCTTTGGTGATAGTCTAGTCATGTGTACAGCTCCTATTTCAACTGATAGATCTATTATACTACAGTGAAAAAGGATTGTACACCGTTTTTTACATTTTTTTTACAATTTTGCAATACTAAAATCATTTGCTAAAATGTATTTTTTACGTGGTTCAGAGTCATTGCCCAGCCATTCTTCAATAATTTCATCAGAGTCGAAATCAAGAATATTAATCATCTTTGATAGACCATCAGCTTTTACGACTTCCTTAAGATCTTCTGAATCCCAAGAACCTAAACCTTTGTAGTAGTTTGAGTGTTCACCAGATTTCAACTTAACGTCATCACTAAGGTTGTAATACCAAGATGTTAGTTTATCTTTCTTTGTGACACCGATTACTGGAGTTTGAAGCATACCAATTCTACCTTTAAGCTCAGGCAAATACCTCACAAAGAAACCAGTCAATAGACCTCTGATGTGATAACCGTCTAGGTCTTGGTCAGTTGCATATATCACATATTCGTAATTTTCATTTTGTATGATTTTATACAATTCAGATAGTTCTTTGTTCGCCGTGAACTTAGCTTGTGGTGCACTGTAAGAATTGAGAGGTTTACCCTTTAGAGTGTAGTAACCGCATTCTTTGCGTCCAAGGACAGGAGATAGACCGCCTAATGCTGATTCCCCTTCAACCAAGAGTAGATATTTTTTAACACCGATTGAAGGTAAGTACTTATCAGATTTAATTTTCTTGACAGTTTTCTGCAGACCTTTGAGTTCTTGACGTTTCTTAAACTCTTCTTTAATTCGATAAACTTCGGTGATTGGATCAATAATATCTTTGTTTCTAAAAATTTTATTGACAATTTGATCAAAAGGAATGTCACCGAAGTACGAATTGATTTCAGCAGCTCCATTTGTTATTTTCTCCTTCGATTGAGAATTAAATTTAGTGTTCTTGACATTTTTGAGGAATGCAATAACCATAAGCTTGTTCTTGATGTCGCCCGGCTTGATAGTTTTGAACTTTTTAGCCAGTTTCTCACGCAGACCACTTACGACGTTATGTGTTATAATGTCAATATGAGTACCACCGTCAGGAATTTTAAGACCGTTAACATAACTAAACTGTCTAAAATCGTCTTCGGCATTAGGCAAGATAGCAAATTTGTAATCTTGAGTTTCATAGATTTCTGCAGAATCGCTAAACATCTGAACGTATTTTTTAAACGAATTGACATTGATTTTCTTACCATTGAACTTAAACGTTATGTCAGGGAACGACATGCTCAAATTTATCAACCGTTGATAGATTACATTCATATGAACACTATCAATTTCAGTTAAACCAAACTTTTTAAGATCTGGCCAAAACTTGACGTGTACACCTGATTTTCCTTTTGATTTTTCAACTTTATCGGTGAACGATTCAGCATTGTTTTTGAAAGTGATGGTGTAGTTATTCGATCCGTCATCTGTTTTTCCAACAAATTTTGTACTGAAACAGTTAGTCGCAAACGAACCTACGCCATTCATACCGATTTGAGTACGGTTGCTGTCATCATCAAAGTTTGAACCAGCACGCGCATGACCCCATGCCAATTCTGCTAGATAGTGACCGTCTGAGTTTTTCTGGACAGGAATACCAGTACCGTTGTCTTGTACTTCGATTGTATCAGCTGCCATTTTGACAGAGATTTCGTTACAGCCTTCAAAGTTGGTTTTGATTGCCACATCTACCGAGTTATCGATAATCTCATTAATGATCTTAATTAGACCCGGAACATATGAGATTTCTTTGTATATGATATTTCCATCTTCAAAAATGTATTCATTCGTCTTTGTTAGATCAACAGCACCGATGTACATCGATGGGCGCTGGATAATATGTTCACGTTCAGAGAGTTTTCTAATACTCATTATCTAATCCTTTTCACATTTTGTAATAGAGCTATTATACACAGTTTTTCTTAAAAAGTATACAGTTTTTTTCATTTATTTCACATTTTATAGACGAGTCGTATTTTCTCGTTGCTTGTTCAACGTCTTAAAGAACGGATGCAGTCGTACATACGTAGATTTAGCTCTTTGAAGCTTAACCGCAGTTTCGCATAGGCACTGATCTGCTGGATACACGCCGTATTTTCTAACGAAATTTACCAAACGTTTCGCACCTGCTGGTGTAATCATATATCCGTATGCACCTCTAAATGTACCACCTATTATATCTTGGTTGCCATAAAATTTGACTGAAGGATGATCACGAACACCCGGTTTGTTATTATCAATAAATGATTTTTCATAGTGGTAAAACCATTCTTCGCTATCAGCATCGTAATTCGAATTGAAAGCGACTGATGCATCAAGATGGCAAGCATGCACAACATCATTTTCTATTAATCGTGGATCTCGAATAATAAGACCATCATGTTCCATTATGACGAAATTTTCGTCTTGCTCAGAACATTTCTTCCAAAGTAAGAAATGACTAGCAACACAGCCAATTGTTCCTTTAGTCCATACTTCCTTCTTAACGCTGTTTGAAGGCTTAAGATCATGTAGTTTCATAACGTCAATTGCTTTATCAGCTGGCACTCCGTCAAACATTTCGTACTCTAAACCAAAACGTTCGCAGGATTTTTGCGCATCCTTCGCTAACTTGATTGATAAATCGTTGTCTTTTAAATAAATGATGTATGTTTTCATGGTAATATTATACAACCTTTTAGCTTAATATAAATAACAATAAAAGAGGATTAACTATGTCATTTTATCATCATGGCACAATTAGAAAGTACACTTCTGCTTTGTTGGACATGTTCAATGATCTAGAGATACAATACAAGAATTCTAATGGTGTATTGATTTCTAAAAATATACCTATAAAGTATAGTTCGCGTGAAAAAGCTACAGTGCTTGATAGTTACACGTCTGAGCAAATTACGTCCGGTAATACGAATGCATTGCCTAGAGCGTCCTTAACGTTTGATTCGTTGTCAAAATTAGATGATCGTGTAACTAATAAAAACATTAAGATGGCAACTTTTAAGAATGATAATACTCTCGAATTCATGTACAATTCTGTACCTTATTTATTTAATTATTCGTTAGTAGTTCAATGCCGTGGTATGAATGAAGCCACAATGATTATTGAGCAGGTTGCACCAAAATTTAATCCTACAAAAAATATTGACATTTGGGATGCTACTAATCTAGACGAACCAACTAGAATTCCTCTTAAACTCGCTGGCATTGATTTTGAGAATGAAGAATACGAAGATTTAAGCACCAACATAGTTACTGTAACGTTTAATCTCGAGTTAGTTGGTAACCTATACCCACCAGTTAAATCAGTTGAACGCATCACAGAACTAAAAATGTACATCAACGAACAGCAAGATGGTACATTTACTCGTAAATCTATTTTTGGTTGGGACGTTAATCTTGCTGGTGAAGTAGAAAATGAAGAATTGACTCAGATTGCAGATTATTCTGATCAGCACGCTCCAATGATTATCGATATTGTTAGCACAGGGATTGTCGGTGAAGGTACAAATGATATTTCTGTAATTTATGATGATAAGGATAACAAATTGTCCGAATTAACATTTGAATGGTCAGTAATTTCTGGGAGTGCAGTCATTGACGGTGACCTCGATAGAGCAGTACTAGACGTAAGTGGCACTGGATCTATCGAAGTTCAAGTTATAATTACTGATGCTTTTGGCAATTATACTTCGTCAAATAAAGTGTTTACAGTATAATACTTTCTTTTCTTTCGGTGACAATTCCACCAGTAGCTTCATTGTAAACACGTTCAGCCTCTGGAAAATCTTCTAGGGGCGTACTCCAAACAATATTCATTGGGTGAATCTGAATTGCGGCTGGTGCATTGCCAAAGACATCTGCCATGTATGGAAAGATGTTTCCACTAATTGCGCTAAACGGCTGTTTAATAAGAATTTCGACTTGTTGTTCGTTAACTTGAACTGATTCAACTTCGCCAAAAACGACTTCATTGTTAATCAGTTTGAAAACTCTTTTGATTTTTTCCGACATGGTTATCCTTCTTCCTTTACTTCTAATTGATTGTCGACGACTTGTTTCTTTAAGCGACTCGAACTAAAATTATGATCTCTTCGATTAAAGAAGATCTCAGTATGGTTCCTTTCGTTTATTTCTTGCCCGGTGAATGGTGAATTTTTGTAGTCTGATCCAATAAATCGAACGTCAATGTGTATCGTATTAAAAATTTCAATCAGCTCATTTTCACCATTGTAAGGAATGATTTCGTCAACCCATTTAACTGCTTGGAGTTGTTTAAACCTTTCAAACAAACCTTGTACAGGATAACGTCCGTTTTTAAATGGATTGACATTTAAACCAACAATTAAATAATCACAATTCTTTCGACTTTCTTCTAGCATTGCCACATGTCCTGCATGAAGAAGGTCGAACGAACTGGCCGTGAATCCTACTCTCATATTCTTTCCTTCGTGTATAATTTACTTTTGGTTTTCGAACTTTTCGTTCTCGCAAATTTCACAATTAAACTGTTTGTGAGTCTTGCACTTTTTGCCTTTATTATGATGCTTTTCGTATCTTTTTGTCATGTCTAATTTTGTGTCTACTGTAGCAATATCACCGGATGTTGTTACTTCAGAAATGCTTTTGAGATATTTCTTGAACTTCATTTTTTCAACCTTACATATTGTTGTTTACATTATTAATATAACATATTGTTGTTTAATTATCTAGGAATTTTGACCTTAACATTACCCTGTGTGATAGTATCAATTTCAAGATCGCCTAAATCCTTTCTATAAAACAGCATTGCCGTTTCTTTACCTTTATTATCACCAAAGAAAATGTAAGGCATTGTTTTCTTATTAAGATTATTTCTTAATTCGGTTTCTATCATATTAAAAGATTTGAACTTGTGAGTTTCTTTATCAAGAATATCAGTTATAATTGCTTGTGCATTCTTGATATTACCTACTTCACGCCCTTCGAAAAACAATTTGCCGGTTTTTGTAATTTCTACAGCTATTCGTTGAACATCACCTAGATTAGTTGGAACGAAGTCTTTTAATGGTTTAATTAACGTAGTTAACTCACCTTTTGCGACTTTTGCTTCAAATGCAGCAGTATTAATTTCTGGAATGTGATATTTTGCAACGCCGTAAAGATACTTAATATCATTATATGCTTTTTGCAAATACTCTCTTGAAAGTACACCTAGTCTAAAGTTTTTAAAATAAGTTGCAGTTGTTGCAACTTCTTTAACTTCCATTTTAGTGTTACCAAAGTTTACGTCGTAATCACCCTTACCGCCATTAATACTAATGTTATCAGCAAGATAAGAAAGCAAAATTTCGCCTCTACCGATACCCTTTACTTCGTAATTAAAAATAGAGATGAACTCTTTCTTAAACTGATTATACAAAGAATTGTATTGGCTAGCGAACGCACTAAAATTATTTGTTTTAATTTTTGGGATGTCGGCTTTAATACCTAGTTTTTCATTAACATGCTTTCTTAACGCATCAGTAGCTTCTGCGCCCTGACTTTCCGCCATAGACATGACATTGCTTTCGTTAAGTCTTTTTACGTTGACTTTTCCCTCTAAAACATCTCTAAATTTCATTTTTCATATACCTTTTTAATCTTATTATACATTGAGTGGAGTTCTTTCGGAGTATTTTTCTCAAAGAATTCTTGATTCGCAATATTATCGATGACTTTACTCGCGCTAATATCTGAATCAGTACGAGGCATCTCTCTAACTTCAACGCCAAGACGATACTTAAGTTGTTCTTTGTAAGCAGCAACCCTGTCTGTGCCAGCATAAACCGCATTAATATTTATTGGCGATTTATTCAAAATACCGCTAATGTTTCCAGAATTATGATGAATTATTTCAACATTCGGGAATGCCTTTCTCATCATTTCTTCGCGTAGATCTTTAGTATCTTTAGTATCTTTCGAAGTAACAATACAAACCACAACATTATCATATAATGTCGCTGCACGCTTAATCAATTTATAATGACCTTCTTTGGTCAATACTCTGAATTTGCCCAAAATCAATGCGTTATTATTTCCACGCATTTTCTTGACAAGCAAGGTTTTAGTATTTAGCTGAATGTCGTCTTTAATCATGACATCAGTCTTTTTGCTATGAGTAATTTCTATTTTTAGTTTTTTAAGTTCTAAAGCTAATTCTTCAAGAACGTCATTCAATTTTCTAGATTTAACAACAATAGAATTTGATAAACGATAAGCTTGATTATTAACGTACTCCCAATAACGATTTTCTGCTAAAATGTCGTCTTCTCTATATTTAGCTTTAATAGCCGCTCTGGCAGTTTGGTCTAATTGATATTCTTGCTGCCATTTTAGAATCATGTTGTTGTATTTAATTACAACACCTTCTTCTTTGCCGCCATATTTAGACTCAACATTTAAGAATAATTGACGAATGTCATCCAATAACAATTCAGCATTATCCCAGTTCATTGACAATTTGCTAGATTCAAATTCTGCTTTCAGCGCATTGTTTTTAATACCTGCACTAAAACTTATTTGAGAACCCATAGAGCCTACAAACAATAATTGAGGGATGTCAATTTTAATTTGTTTAGCGTAATCGTTTCTCTTAGCTTCTTGCATAGGCGCTGGATTACTTATTAGTCTACCGAACTTTTCTTGCCATTTGGTTTTAGCGTAACCAATGAGAACCATCTTATGTTTAGTGTTATAGTTAGATGATAGTGTCGGTTTTGACATTAAGAATTCAATGAATAATTCTGTATCAACTGGAATACTATTCTTACCAAGTTTTTTAAAATGATCAAACACTAATCCAAACTGTGAAGGACCAATAGATTCTTTCTTAACTTTAGTTTTAGAATTGTAAGCATACTCTGCGCTATAAAGAACCTGACCTTTATAAGCAAAAACGTAATCGTCTAGTGTACCATTGTTATCTTTCTTAATGACAGTTAGCTTAATACCATCAGTTTTATGTTCAATTGTGACGTTAGACGAAAGAAATTCTTCAATTCGTTTTTGATTCGTAAGGTATTTACCAGCAGCTAGGATACTAATATCCAGCTGCTCTTTTCCCTCATTTATGTATTGGACAAAGTTCATATTAAAACCTTATTTTACGAATATAGTAGATTGACCAAAAGTTACTGTGTATTTAGTATCTGATAAAGCTGCTAGATCAGCCTGAACATCTTTTGATTTGAATGAAAATATTTCATCACCGTTAGTAGTTAGCATAACATCAAAGTTTACTAAGTAACCAATGCGTTCTTGTACTGTTTCTTTTAACTCGACAGAGTATCTATCATCAGTTAGTTTTTTACCGAATGCCATTTTATTCTCCTAATGTATTTAAATAGTCTCTAAAAGATTCTCTTAATCGGTATGTTTTGTAATATTCTTCGACCATTTTCTGAGATTTATCTTTAAGTTTTAATTCTTTTATGAATCGCTGATAACCAGCTGATTTTACTTGATAATCTAATTGTGGATTACCAGCTTCTAATTCTTGTGCTCTACCTTTAGTTGGTTCAAAGAGCATCTGTAAATAACGATCATGTGTACGATCAATTTCCTGTTTAGTCATGAATTGTTTCATCAATTCAAGAACTCCAACAAAAGATTCAAATTTTCTAACGTCAGCCTCATGCCCAACTAATTGTCTAAAGGCTAATTTATAGATTTCAGCAATAACAGTTTCGTATGTACTATCCTTAGTTGGAATTTCACGATAAACTTGTTTTCCATCGATTTCTATAATTTTACCGTCTTCTCCAATCATTGGCTCATAAGCAATACGAATACCACGTGTAACTGAGAATTTTAGCATACGCGGTAGCTGTGCCATTTTCTTAAGTCTAATTTTTTCAGGTGTAGATGCTGGTGTCGCAATAACAATATCGTCACGTACTGAAGCTCCACCGACAATTGAAGAAATTAAGAACTTATGGTGAACAGCTTTAACGCCAGCTTTCGCATCTTCAAACGAAGAAGAGTGACTAAATTTAGCCCATTCAGTTGGTTTATCATTTTCAAATGGTAATAGTTCAAAGTCAACTTGTGCATAAGCACGTTGTCCATTTTTGAAATCTACCATGATGACAGCGTTAATTTGGTCTCCGATCGCATCTTTATTACCACGATTAGAACCCATGTAGCGTGCACCGGGTAAAATTTCTTTACCTTCTAATTTATTTAAGAATTCCCATAATTCTGTACCGATTTCTTCTGGCACAGTAATGTCTAAATCACCGGCAGATGGCTTGTATTTCATGACTTCTTCGTCAGATAATGTTGGGTCCATTATAAAGGATGTGCTGCCATTAAACGCAAAACCAGATGTCAAAATATCTTCATTAACCCAGATTGGCTTTTTGTATTTCGCTTTAAAATCCTTATTCATTTTCTTAAAGATTTCAACGAAAGTTTTAATGAACTCTTGGCGTCCAATGTCTTTTACTTGGATTTTCTCAGCTCTAGTTTCTTCACCAGTAGTCCAATTCTTTGCGGTTACGTTACCACCCATGTATCTTACTCCAAAATATTCTATTCTATATTATTTATACACTAAGCGTATAAAGAAATTTTTGAAGGCTCAGAATCCTGATGAACCTTATCTTTCTGTGTGATCTTGTTCTGATCTTTCACAGAAGACTTATGTACAGGTTCAACCTTACGTTCGTATTTCTTCGGCGGCGTATAATAAATTCCAGCTAAATTATTAATATTCATCCAGTAATTATATCAAAATAAAATGAGTGTGTATATAGTTTTGATGAAAAAAAGTTAAAAAAAGGGCCTGCAAGAGCAGACCCATCGTATCTATCCTTCGACGAAATTATTAGTTAATTTCAATAAGTTTTTTAGGTTGATCTTTTGGAATGACCATTACCGACAATATGCCGTTTGCGACAGAAGCACTAATGTCACCACCTACATATTTTTCGTGTAAAATGACGATACGATTAAAAGTATTCGTGCTAATATGACGCTGCAGATAAGTCACGCCTTCAATTTGTGCCTCATCAGATTGTCCAGTAATGTGAAGTTCATTGCCTTTAAGTTCAACAGACAAATCTTGTTTATTAAAGCCTGCAACTGCAACTTCAATCAAAAGATTGTTGTGTTCATCTTTAGCAATGTTAGTTAGTGGATACCTAGCAATTTTGCCAGTTTCGTGTAAAGGGCGAAAAAATCTTTCAATTTCTCTTTCTGTAAACATCTCATTTCTCCTTACTCATCTTGAGTTTAGTTTAGTTGAATACGTCATCTTGACGTTTTTTCGCGTAAAGAATATCTTTTTCCTTACGACAATTTTATTTATAAAATAAATCAGTGATTTCAACTGGAAAAAAATTATTTTTTTCGTAATCTACACAAACATTAATACGTTTATATCCGTCGGGTTCCCAATCATCTGGATTCTTATTGTGTACGTGTCCATGAATAATGGTGTCGCACCCAGACTCTTCAAGAATTTTAATCATTTCTTTCTCTTCAGGGCTCGTCCATCTAGACTGATAACATGGATAATGACAAATGAAAATATTGTCTTTAATTATATAATCATGAACCTCATCGAACAACGACAAATAGTATTCTTTTTCCCATTGATCGTGATTGCCTTTAACAAGAATACGCTTACCCTTGTGGCCTTCAATAATATATTTTATGTTATCTTTAGTTTGATTTCGACCGTGTGCTAAATCTCCGACATGAATGACCAAGTCGTCGTTTGTTACTATTTTATTATGATTATTAACAATGGTATTAATGCAATCTTTAACGCCTTCTGTTGTTAATTCAAACGGTCTATTAGCGTATTTAATTATGTTAAAGTGCGTGAAGTGTTGATCGCTAGTTGCATATATTTTCAAATCCTTTCCTCTTTAATCATGAAAGAGAAAAACCTGCTCCAAATCTAATGCACCAGACTCAATTAGCCAAAGCGACAAATTTTTTTGTTGTTTTATTGTACTGTTAGCATCAATGTTGAATAAGATTGAATGCCCTAATTGAATTGCGTAAGGCGATATTAGATTTTCTGGAATATCTTTTGTTTTAAACATTTTCTTTAAAACATAATTGTGCATGGCTTTCCTTTTTTTCGTTATTATAACACAGTTTTAATTAAAATATTTATAAAGAGCAGGTGTGTTTAAATCTATTCGACGTGAATTGAATACGTTGGATGTTTTGACCAGAATCTAACGATTTTATTCCAATCAGATAATTTCCAATCCTCACCAACAAGCACCCTTTTATTATTAGTATAAGGACTACTAATTATTGCTATTTTGCCCGCTTTAGCGTGTGAGTATTTCTTTTTTACTTTAGCCATTCTGGTTTCTCTCTATTTGTGTAGACGTTAAATGATGCTTTTTCGTTAATGTAGTACTTACGGTATGCTGCGACACTATCACCCTCCACTTTACAATAATCTGGCATTGCTTGAGGCATCGCAGTCATACCTGCTTTCTTAATATTTATAGGCGGTCGTGAAAGATCTATTGCTAATTTTACTTGCGTCATGTGAGTCTTGCCATAACGATGGGTGTACTCTAAACAAAGATGCATAAACAGTTTATACAACCAATTATAATTAGCTTCAGTTTCACGTGCCCAAATGTTTGAAGGGTGATTGACGTGTGTCGCTTTATATAAAATATTTTCACGTGAATCGTTTAACTTCCAACGTTTGATTTTGCGGCCAGAACTAGCATCTATATATTGTTCACCATCGATAACACGATGAGCAGTGCTAAGCAGCTGACCTACTTCTAAGATCATCTTAACGACATGTTTATCGTTATGCATTTCTGCACAAGTTTGTGGATCTTTGTCTAAGTAAAAAATATTCATCGTTTTCTCCGAATTTTTGTCGGCATATAAACCTTTTTCATTCTATAGATGTATTCTACCACGGTTTTTCTGAAAAGTAAACCTTTTTTGCAATTTTTTTCATTATAAATACTCAATAATATAGAGATGACTAAAGGAAAGATATGTCTATTAAGAAAATTTTTACTGATGATGTGATTGAGCATCTTCGATCTAATAAGTCTGAAGTAACATCTGAGTTGCTTGCTGAGTTACGCAGTCAAGGCAACGAAGGTAAACAAATAGCGATTGATATTTTAGATCTAGAAAAAGACAATGAACAATATTATTTAGATTCTTATCAGAATAGAATTTCATTTAATGGCAACCGACGACTTAAAAAGCCTTTCACAAAGCTTCCGTTATCTCCTATACATATCGAAGAAATGGAAAAATGTGCAAGTGACATTCACTATTTCAAAGATAACTACATTAAAATCAAAACAAAATCCGGCGTAAACTTTCCTGACATTCGCCCATATCAAGATGAGTTCATCAACAGCATTATACCAGACGAAAATGAAGATAACATCGGATTAATGGGTCGTCAATCTGGTAAGTCAATCAGTACAGCGATTTACTTAGCATGGGTATTTAATTTCGGTAAAGACATTAATATTGGTATAGTAGGTAACAAAGGCGCTCAGGCAAGAGAATTCTTGGCTAATACTAAGAATATTCTTATTGAACTTCCAATCTGGATGCAGCAAGGCACCAATATGTGGAATAAAGGTTCAATAGAAAACGAATCTAAAATGCGCATTCTAACAGATGTTCCAAACTCAGATGCTTTCCGTGGTTATACTATCGCTATTCTCGTCGTAGATGAGTGTGCGTTTATTCGGCCAACTGTTTGGGAAGAGTTCGCAGATTCTATTTTCCCATCACAATCTGGTCTTGCTTGGAAGAAAAATATTATTCTGAGTACAGCTAACGGTATGAACCATTTTTATCAAATGGTTAAAGGTGCTAGAGACGGCGTAAATGGTATGAACATTTACGAAGTTGATTGGAAAGATGTGCCGAGATACAACCCTGATGGTTCTCAAATGAAGCCTGAAGAATTCCAAGAAAAGATTATTGCTAAACACGGTATTGTTTACTTTAATCAGAACTACGCGAATGAGTTCTTAGGATCATCCTATACGCTGATAAGCGCCAACAAGCTTCAATTAATGGGTGAAGGTGAACTGCATGAAATTAGAGACGGTAAACTAAAAATTTATCATTACCCCGAAAGGGGACATAACTATATCATGTCAATTGATGCAGCTAAAGATGGTAATGATGCCTTTGCTGTGCAGATTATTGACATCACTGATTTTACGTTTAAACAAGTCGCGGCTGCACAAATACAAATTGATTATCTATTGATGCCTGAATTCATATATGAATGGGCACAAGATTACAATAACGCGTATTTAATAATTGAAAATAATGAAGGCGCTGGACAATCGATTGCGGACCAACTTTATCAGACTTATGAATATGAAAATTTACATTTTGATAAAGATGTCGGCCGTAATAAAAAGAAAAAGTACCCAGGCTTTAGAACAACACCTAAGACACGTAAACAAATATTACAAACAATGAAATTGTTCATTGAGAACGATAAGCTGGAAATTAATGATAAATCAACCATTAATGAATTTTTTACATTCATTCTTCACAACGGAAAATATCAAGCAGACGATGGCTGCCATGACGATATGATTATGTCGTTGGCTCTAGTGTTTGCGCCGTTTACTAACACTAGAAACTTCGAAGATATGAAAAAGCTAGTCAAAAATCTTTACACTGATGAAAACGAATTATCTGAAGAAGATAGAACTAATTTTAGTGAAATGCTAACAATCGGCTCTTTTGATGATGGCGCAGACGAAGAGTTTTTTGGGAAAGAGCAAAAGTTTTGGAACGGTCATCCAATTATTGAAGAGTTTAATTAACCTTCTTCGAGATATTTGATGTAATAAAAATTTTTTACTAATGTATCCAATTTTTCGTCTTGTATTTCTTTAATGTCATAGTTCAATTCTTTATATTGAGCTATGATTTTCCAACCTTCCCACTTTGGGTATTCCTTTTTTGAAATCCCTCTATAATTATAATAAAGTACATCTGTGTTTTCTAGGATTTCTTTAAAGTATAATTCAAACAATTTTATTTCCTTATGTGCGGCTTTAATGTATTTATTATTGTCTTAAAGCCGCTTTAAGCGTTTAAACAGGTTAAGCGTTGCGTCTTTTCTTAACTTTATGTTTGCCTTTCTTTATAGCATCACTTCTTGATTTCTGATATTTAGCGATTTTGGCTTTATTTGCTTTGTAATATCTTCTAGCCTTTGCTTTATTTTTGCGAGCATCTCGGCGACGTTGTGCTTTGGTTCTACGTAGTTCAGCCTTTGACGTTGACATAAATTTTCGTTTTTTCTTATTCATGTTACGAGCTTTCATGAATCTTGAAACAGCTTCGTTCATTTGAGTCGCTAGTTTGTCAAGTTCACGTGCATCTACATGATCAAAAACACGAGCAATATCAGCTGCTGATCTACCAGTTTTCTTCATCATTTCGAGAGCAGCTTGATAATTTTTATGGAAAATTTTCTTTCCTAGGAATTTTTTAATCATTTCTAGAGGAGAAGATTCATCCATGTCTTCATCATCATCGTCGTCTTCATCATCGTCGTCTTCATCATCATCGTCTTCATCATCATCTTCGAGCATCTCAAGAATTGCTTCGTACATATCAGGACCTAGTTCCTTAATCATGTCAATGACGTCTTCTTTACTGAATTCTTGAATATCTTCGTCGTCTTCTACATCATCTGTATCTGTGAAGAAGTCACTATATAACACATATCCTAATTCGTCAATTTCATCTTCAGACAATTCATCTAAAATATCGGTAATCTGTTGAAATAAATCTTCATTCTCTGCAAGAAACGATTTGAAAGAGCCCATACGTAATTCCTTAGTTAGTTTTAATTTTATTTATAAATTTTCTAACATCTAAACTTGAATGAAAGTCAACAGCAATTACACGGCTCATCTCAGGTGTTTTAATATAAATGATGTCTTTAATAATATCGTAAATATAGTAATAATCACTGCCACCTGCGGTGTGCATATGGTTATATACACTAGTAAATGAATCGATATTAGAATCTGCGTATAGATTTCTTTCGCCAAAAACAACAGAGTCATCTAGAATAACCTTGATTGATTGATAATTCTGGCTCTCAACTATTCGAGCTGCAAACGCGTTTTTGTCGCTTTTGAGAAAATGAATAATACTCATTCCAGTATATTCAAATTCTCCTTCTCGCTCAACAACATTATATATTACATGATTTCCGAATGATACACCGACAAACGCTGTTACTTCTGGTTCTTTTATTTCTTGCATATTAAATTCCTAATTCTTTAAAAATATCATCGATGTCGTTAGCAAAAGGATCTTTCTTTTTATCGGATTCAATAACTTTTACAACATCTTCACGAACAATATCTTTCACTTCTTGATTAGCAAATGCTTCTGCCTTTTCTTGTTTTTCTGCAGTAATGATTCCAAAATCGTCATTGATATTATTATCATTAATTCCAAGTGTTGTACTTACATCAAGATTGCTCATATCTGTACCAGCATTCTGTATAAGCATATCACTGAAACGCATGTGTTCATAATCGATATTCATCATCCATGTATCAGTGCGACCAGCAAAACGGTTCTTTGTAATTTTACAAACGATTTCTTTCTTTTCCTTCATTTCTTCATTTTGAAGAAGAAACATCATAAAGTCAGCAGTCATAACAGTACCCATGGAATCAGATACGTTTGAGTTATCTGCATCATCGATATTATTAGTTGCTGAACGATTCAACTGAGACGCTGAGATAATTGGTAATTGAAGTTTCTTAGCAACTGCACGAGTTTCTTCAGCAATTGATTTGATGTAAGAATATAGACCTGCCGCTGGAGACAATAGATCCGATTTCATAATGCCAAGATAGTCAACGAAAACAATGTCAAATTCAATATTCTTTTCGATTTTAAAAGACTCAACCAATTGTTCAAGCATCAGCGGTGAAAAACTACCAGAAGGATAATCTTTAACGAAGAACTTACCACAATCACCACTTGTTTTCATTCGATTGTATGCGGATAAAATTTGTTCTTTGTCTAGAATAGGTCGATCAGTAATTTTGTCAAGTTCACCTTTGGTTTTAGACAAATCAATCAATGAGTTAATAGGCAAATCCATTGCGTTAGCATGAACACGTTTCATGATTTCTTTATCCGCCATTTCTAGCGAAATCAATAGACAATTTTTACCTTTCTTAATCATACCTGAAATAAGATCAGTCATCAACAATGATTTACCTACGCCAGAAGCTGCCAAAATAACTGATAACGTACCGGGCAAGAAACCCGGTCCAAGACGATAGTTTAGTTCCTTGTGCGCAGTCTTGATACCAGTATGTCGTTCAGAATAATATTCGATCATTGAATCAATATCGTCAAAGTCAAGTCCAAGATCACTATCAATACTGACCTTAGCCATGTCTTCCATAATGGCCTTTGCTTTTAGTTTTAGCGCATCGTCTTTTTTCATCAGACCATCTGAACCGATCTGAAGTGATTCCATGTACATGGCGTCTTTAACCCATTGTACAGTTTCATCACACATAAAATCGATATTCTGAACTTCGTCTGTTGCGTTTAGTGATTGCAACGATTTAATAATTTCTGCACGAATTTCTGCATTACTAACGTTTTTAACTTTAGCAACAAGTTCAGTCAATGAAGGGATGTTACGATATTCGCTATAATATTCTTTGACTAGTTTAAACAACTCTTTGTTGCCAATATCAACAAAATATTTGCTCTTGAGAATAGGCATAACCTTGCCAAAGAATTCGCCATTATGCGTAAGTTTTTTCAAGAGTATAGGTTCGAATTCGTTCATAACATTCCTTCAATAATTTCGATTTGTAGTATTATATCAAATAATTGTTTAAAAACCAAGTAAACTTACACCGTGGTTAGCAATTGCATTCAAAATAATAAAAACTCCGACTAAAAGTTCAAAAACAACAATAACACTCCGAATTATAGCAACTTTGTCTGCAGATTTATCATCTTCATAAGCCTTGCTACCAAGAGCTTTAGCCCAAATTGCCCACATTGCTACTCCTTAATACTGTTTATAGATTCGACGATTCTTTGCGCTTCTTTCATCAGATTGTCAAGTCCATTATCAACTTTATACGTAAAAGCATGTAGGTGTCCGTATTCTGCATTTCCGGTAAGAGCCAATCTTAGCTTATTAATTTGCTCAACACTATACGGCGAGTCTTGGTTAATCCTGATACGCGTAATTCCATATGAATTAATTCCTATAACGAAATTTTGATTATTTTCATGTTCTTTCAACATTACTTGGTTAAACCAATCGTCAATAAAACAAATAGTAATATCGCCACTTCTATGAATCAACTTACGTGTTTCATATTCATCCATCGCTTTAGTGTATGTTTCTTTGATGTTTTGGACGACACCGGTAAAATCACTTGGCAGATTGTAATCAACATCAACGATCTCGTTTAATAAAGTTTCAATAGATGTTGCACGAACTTTATGCCAAAAATATTCATTAAGATCTTGTGAAAATGAAAAAGCCTTTTCATCTTTTTGCCAAATGTCGTAAATATCAATCACTGTCGTTAATTGATCTAGATGTTTATTTTTACCAGTATTTTTAAAATATTCATTGCACAATTTAGTTGCAGATTTTGTTTTATCATGAACAATTGTCATTTCTGGAAACTCATCCCAAAATCCTTCAGGATACATATGATGGTCGATAACAACAACTTTACCAGCGTTATATAGCTTTCGTAGTGAATCTTTATTATCAGAGAACGACACGTCAGGAAGTAGAAAACCTTTAATACCGTTCTGTTGCGCATATACAATCATTTCATCAACAAATTTTGGAATGTCCGCATAATTTGTGTGAAAATACTTCTTTTTAATATTAGGATACGCGAATTCAATATTCAACATTGAGCCTAGCGCGTCTAAGTCGTTATGTGTTCCGACGATTAATTCACTCATGATTTACCTTTCTTCAATTCGTATTCAGAATAGATTTTTTTGATGTTTTCTAGTTCTTCAGGATCAATCAATTCAACATATTCTCTTGCCTTTTCTTCTGATATTTTGAAGTGTTTAGAAACATATTCAATTGATTTTTGTTTATCTATTGTTGCTCCTTTAACGTATGGAATGTATTTGACTTTTCCAGCAAATACAGTTTTAATCATTTGGTATTGGCATTCAATAGGAATGTCATCGTAGTAATTGATCTGATTAGCGGCAAGAATTGTGTGAGGATTACCTGCCAACCATTGACAAAAAATGTACGAAGGAATCTTTTGAATTTCTTCTGGTTTTGGATTTTTCTTAGGGTCCAACACACCGGTCATTGTTTTAAACATAAGAACATGTCCTTTCGTTGTAATTTATCAATTATACCACACTTAAGCTAAACATTCATTCAGCCATGTACAATTTTAAAACTTGTGAGACTGCGCTTCTCTTTTTTGTCAATAATTGGAGTGAAGCCACAACGTCTCCTGGTACGTGATCTGAGCCTGCAGTAAAAGTGATAAGATCTTTAATGTCATTTTCAAGTGATTCTAACAAATCTGATAAACTATCAATAACAATATCTGTAATTTCTTCATCGTTAATTTTCATTTTTTTTACCAATCATCTAAATTCGCTGTTTCTTTTTCAAGATCGTAGTTCAAAGGTTCAACCATTAATTTCAACGCCGATAAGAAACCTTTTTCAAAGTTTGTATCAAAATCAATACAATCAATTTCGTTAACGAAAGCATCATTTGTATAAGCAATAATGTTGCTATTAAATACATTGGGTTGTTGTAAAAATAGACGCTTACACTTATCGCCAGCTTGAATAGGTGAATACTTTTCTGCTAGTCCATGAGTTTGAACATAATCATTATGTACTAAAGCAGCACGAGAACCAATTGGCACACCTTTATCTTTTTGAAGATCATAGTTAAGATTGGATACACCACCGATCAATGCGATATTGTTTGGATTGGTAGTAATGAATTCTTGCTTAATTTCGTTAACCCAGTCGCGTAAATCATTTTCATCTTTATCAAGAATATGAGGAATAGCTTCTTTAAGCTTTTTCTTAGCCCATGTAGGAGTACTTGATTTAGCGATTTCAAGGCCCATAACTTTAATGTAAGGGTCTGACTCGGGGAAACGTGTACCTTCTGAATCTCTAACACGTGCATAGTACTTTTTCTTAGCTGTAAAGACTGCTGCATCAGCAATGATTTCACGTTCTGCGCCGATAGCACCTACGTTATATGCATTTAGTTCAGTAGCAAAATCGTCAATTGTTTTCTGAATAACGGGTTGGATTACTTTTTGTTCAAATGAATCAGCCCATGTAACATAGTGATCAATGCTTTGCCCAGGGTTATTTTCAATGTATTTTTCTACGAAAGGTTCAACATGATAATAAACTGAGTCAGTATCGCCATAAACAATATACGGTTTTTCCTGCGGTAGAAGACCCTGAAGTGTATTCTCAATGTAGTTAGCTAGCTTTTGAATAAAGTATCTACCATTACCGGTGATAGCAGCTGCCATTTGTTCATTGAATAGTGGAAAGTACTTATTCGCAAGAGCACCATAAAGTGAGTTAATAAGTACCTTTTCAACGAGCTGTCTCGTATTGAAGAGTCCTTCTTTGTATTCTGCTTCTTGTGCAAGTTGTTTTAGTTCGTCGACTGACATTGCGTTTAGTTCATCGTCTGTATAATCTAATGGGTCTTTCATAGTCGTCCTTCTAAATTCATATTAGATATTATACCTAGTACTTGCTTAATTTGCTTTGTTTCTTTCTGCTGACGCAAAACTTTACAGCAATCTTTACAATGTGCACAACACTGCAACTTTTCATGTTTGAACTTGTGATAAAACTTTTTTAATTCTTTCGTTTTACCACAAGTTTTGCAAGTCTTAGACGTTATTTCATTTACGCCACTTGCCATGGGATGTCCTGTTTAAAGTGAATTGATTCTGCACCGTCATCTTCGCGGATGAAAAATTCAGTTCCTTCTGGTACCCATACGATCTCAATATCAAAAATTCCATCAGAAACATGCCCGTGGCGATCAGCCAATAGAACTGCTTCTTCGTGACGACCTTCTAAAAAGAGTTGATTAAACTGCGCATCAAATGGAGAGACGCTGTTCCATGTACTCCATCCTGCGCCAAAGCCATAACTAACTGCTACTGCTACTTTGCCATTTTCTACAATTTTCATGATTTTTCCTTAATTAACTCATTGATTTTGATTTTTTGCTGTTGATATTTGAACATCGTTTTCTTAGCTTGTTTCCTTGAATCATAGATGTCTTGCACCATTTCAGGAACCATGCCAATCTTATCTTTCTTAAATACCGCACCATTGATACCTAGTGCAAGATTATGTTTGTTCAACAATTCGGTAGTTGCATTCCAAATTGATTCATCCATATTTAATCGTTTTTCTTCATCTTGGTCATTAAACTTAGCGAGTACAATATCTCTAAGTTCTGGAGGAAGGTTATATTTTTCAACATAAGTTTCAGGACTCATATTGAAACCAACCATTCCAAGAAGAGGATACATTGAGTTAACGTCGGCAGATATTACCCATTTGTGTTTACCTTTATTCGGATCACGTACATAACCGCCAACAACGTGGGGTGAATCGTTTTCCGTACGTGGAGGCATTACCTGCATATTCATCATTGATTTATTAAGGATATACTGTGACCACGGCTTTACCGTTCCTGTACTGTCACCAATTTGTACACCCATTTTTTCAGCAATCATAAGCATAAGAGCTGTAAAGTTCTGTTTGTCGTCGATCTTTTTAATAAGCAATGGATCTTTATAGCCGTAGTAACAGAATTCAGAGTGTGCTAATTCTTTTACTTCTTCTATATTGCCAGCGATCGCTTCTTTATAGATTGCTGAGTTCAACTGTTTTTCGTTTGGATTTTCTGGAATGTTGTATTTACCGGTGTAAAAGTCGTCAAACCCTGAATACTCGGAGTGATCAACTTTGTTTTCACCTAGTTCAATTTCAGCAATAGAGTCCAACGAATATGATGGACGAGGACTGAATACAAACTTTTTGTAAACATTCATCAAATCAATATAGAAGTGGCCATTAGCGTTAAATTTAAATTCAAGACGGCCTTGGAATTCGCTTTCTGAATACGATACACCACCATAGTTACTAAGTTTATTAGTATCCATGCCAAGATTTTTGAGACGATTGTAAATGTAAGGATAATCGAATCCTAAGCCGTTCCAAGCGTAGATGATTAACGGGTTCATTGCTTGGAATAGTTTTAGGTATGTTTCGATTAGATGGATTTCATCATCACATTTGATGTATTTTACTGGGTATTCAAAATCGTATGAATTCTGATGTTTCCATTCACGTACGCCAAGCATAATAACCGCGTCAGTTTCAGAATCAAAGATCTGGATCAAAGATATAGGTTCTGCTGCTTTCTCGGGAACAGGAAAACCAGTGCTACACGTACCAACACGCGTTTCAATATCTAGATACCAAACACGTGGCTTAAGATTGTAAGCATCTTTGTTCCAGTAATTATCACGAATGTTACGGTACATTGGATCAAGAAAACCGTAATGATCACGGCCTTGCTTAGCATTACCTTGCTTTTTGTCAAGCTTAATTGAGTCATCAAGAATATATGAATAAAGTCCGGTGCTTGATGGTTCGTACCACTCGTATGGGAGATTAATTACACGATGCATTGAACGGTTTAGATCAGTATCGTAGTATCTTTCGTAAAACTTAAAACCGTCGCGCCAAGTTGCTTCAAACTTCTTCATGTCAATCCTTCAAAATAATAATAGATCTATTATATAGACTTTTTACTTAAAAGTAAACAAAAACCGGTCTTAAAGACCGATTTTTTTCTTGCGGGTAGCTTTCTGAATTTTAGAGATGCCACTTTCTTTGAGATATTCTGCAGTTGCTGAGTCAATACGTGTGTTCAAACGTTTCTTAATTTCAGATCCAAGTTCTGCTGCTGCAATATTGTCCAGATGAGAGAATATTTGATAGAACGTATCAGGTTCTAAACTGTTATCTTTCCAAATTTCAAGAGCTTCATCTTTAGATAGCTCGCGCAGTTCAAGTATGTCAAACAATCGACCTTTACGCAATAGCGCAGAATCAATGTCGTCATATTTTTGGTTAGTTGTTATAATAAACTTTGTTTTATGTTTTTCTACACCATCGGTAAATGATAGGAATTGGTTCAAGAAATCATTCTTTTTAGCATCATCAATAGACATTACTTCTGAATCGCGTTTAGTCAGCATGTAGTCTAAATCGTCAATAATAACAAAGTCATGATTTGCCTTTTCAATAATCCTCCAAAATTTATCATTCGCCAATACATCTGTGCTTTTGACATATCCAATACTGATATATTGATTTTCTAATGCTGGATTCATTGATAGTTTGTCGTACGGCAATTTATCATCGTTCGTATAAGCGTGCTTTAATGCTAAGGTGCTTAGTTTAGATTTACCTAAACCCGGATCGCCAACAAGAAGTAGAATATTTTCGTCGCCAGTAAAGAATCTGTCGAACATGATTTCAGTATCAATATATGGGTAATATTTTTCCGATATGTACTGAATATCCTTTGAATCCATAACTTTAGCAGTTTCGTCTACTTGTCCTCCATTCATGTAATATGAAGTCATAAACATATCAACCGAATCTTCAATCGGTTTATGTTTCATGTAGATCTTCCAAACTTCATTGAGATCTTCTTCATCTTTACAGAAGACAGACGCGAACATATCTAATGAATTTCCACGAGAATAAATTCGGATTTTGCTTCCAAAATATTTCTTAAAGAAATTGGTTTTTCCTCGTGAATAATCAAAAACTCTAAACTTTCCGTATGCTGCTTCAATATCACCTATGAATTTATTGAATTCTTCATGTTTAAATTGTGCATCAGAAATTGTGCAAGTATAACCTTCGTCTATGTCCTTGTAAACGAGTACCGCTTCATCGACAGAAAGCTCTTCTGGGTTATGTGATACTTGTAATTTTACGTTCATTTGATCCCTTATTTATTTTTTGTAATCGACTGTACGATGATTTTTGTTGTTATTCCAAGTAGTACTACAATTGAGATTGGCCAGAGAACACTTTGAAAAAAATCTTCACGGCTAGGTGCTGTGCCATTATATCCAGCAAGAAAGGCGTTAAATAGCCAGACGAAAAGTGCCATATAGCAATACAAGCCTATCATATGAGAATATTCTGAAATTGTCTGTAACATTATCTATCCTTTTAACTTAATTAATTCTGTGAGACAAGCAGCCAAATTCAAGTTTTTATTACGAACTGAATCAGACATATGCTGGTATTTTGCAATAATCAATACGACTTGTGGGTATACCTGTGGTGCAAAATATTTTGCAGCATTAGTATAGAGGTACGTATACATATTATCTGGAGCGTTTAGTTTATTTACCTCTGTAATCATATCAGTAAATGTATTCATATGAACAAGTTGCATCACTTTATCGAATACATTGACATCGTCAAGTTCATGTTCAGATACAGTAAAAACGCCGTCTTTGCTAAACTTTTGTAGTGCTCCAACCATTGAGCGAATACGCGGATAGTACGTATTAATGACTGGCACAAGAGATTTAGGGTCGTACTGTACATTTTCGTTTTCTAAAATCCATTTTAGTCTTTCGAATATAGGCTTGATCATTTCCTCTTTGCTGAATGAGTTGAAATCATATACTTCTAGTCGATCAAGCAAAGGTTGAATAATCTTTTCTTTATAATTGCCAGTAAAAATAAAACGACAATTTACACTGAATTCGTCAATGAATCCACGGAATGCTGCTTGACCATCTTTAGAGAAGTGATCAAACTCGTCCATAACAACAATTTTAATGTTATCATCAAATGATGACTGCGAGGCAAATTTCTGCACTTTGCCACGAAGAACATCGATACCTTTCTCCATAGATGCGTTAATCCATAGAGCTTCACCACCGATTTCCTTGATAATGGCATGTGCTGAGCTAGATTTACCCGTCCCAGGATTAGACGAGAACAAGCCGATGTTAGGTATATCCTGTGTTTGTACATATCTAGTTAACTTTGTTTTGATCTCGTTTGGAATAACAAGATCTTCGATGCAAGCTGGCTTATATTTTTCGTACCAAACTGATTTGCTATTATCGATGATTTTCATATCTTTCCTTTGGTTATTTGCTATCTCTATTATACCTAAACATTAACGGCGTGTAAACGGTTTTTTACATTATTTCTTAAAACAATCTGGGGTAAGTGTGCTCTTATCTTCTTCTAGGAAATATTCTGAAGCAGTATTGCCTTGTTTATTATCACAGATTTCTTGATCAGAAAAAGATAGTTTAGCATAACGGACAAAGTCACCAGTAGGACGTGTCAAACCTTTACGTAGATCAATTACACCAAATGCCTGTGCTAAGCAATCTTCTGCTTTAACGCCTTTGATATCAGCTAGATTAATAAGAGTCACAATCGTATCGCCAATTGCGTCCATAAATTCTTCATCATCTTCAAGAACAATTGCTTCGTGAATTTCAATACATTCTTGCATAACACGCTGATATTGAGATTGCAGTCGATCTTTCATAGGTGCGTCTTCTGCTCCACCGATACCACGAATTTTTTTCCACTGACGAACGTCTTCAAATTCTTTAATCATCTTTTCTTTCCTTTTTTCAATTTATTGATATTATAACATAGTACTGTTTAAAAATTAGGAAGAGTGTTACCACTCCTCCATTTGTGTTGCGACTAAAGTGTCAGTTGTTTTCTTAATGTTGTTCTGCTTAACGAATTTTTTATCAGTTTCTTGCAGTTTTCCTTCGATGAATAATCTAGCTTGTTTCACTGACCATGCACCTGTGGTGACTGGGACGTTCTGAGCAATATGATTCGTATTTTTCTTAGGTTCTAATAACTCAAATGTGTTAGGATAACCCATAAAATACAGCAATTCACCATAAGACAAGAAACGATCTTCAATTGGATGCACTGTATGAGTAACTGTTTTCCCTACAATTCCATTCAATCTATCATCACCGAAGTAATTAGGTGAAGGGTCGAAGAAGTTCTTATTATCTGCTAACTTTTTCTTAGCGTGCTGAACGAATTTTGCAGCAGGAGTACCGGAGTGATTCTCAAGAATGTAATCATGAAATTCATCAAATTTTCCGCTTTTAATAATATGATGAGTCATTGTACGTTTACGTGATTCATTCATATCAGATCTAAAGTCATCATAGTTCGTTTTAACAAACTGAAAAAATGGGTCGTTTTGTAAACCTTCTTTTGGATAAATGTTGTCTTGTTTAAAAGGAGGTTTCTTAGAAAGATATTCTTTAATTGAAGGTGCAACTTCATCGGTTGAGCTAAATTCAATTAGTGGCGAAGTTTCAGACTTCCAAAAATAAAAGAATGTTCTTTTACGAATTTGTGGAATACCATGAAGATCAGTGCTAGTCATGATTGCTGACGTACTATAACCAAATTTTTCAGCAACACTATTCAAATAGTCCATAACTTCTTCGCCATCTTTTGACGTGTACAGACCTGGCGCGTTCTCAAATATTAGAACCTTCGGTTTAATGACATCTAATGCATATTCAGACGCTCGTTTCATCCATTCATTCTGTGCAGCACATGCGCCACGTCCGGAATCTGAATCCTTAGAATTACCAGTATTTAGCATTGACAATCCGGCACATGGCGGTGTGCTAATAACAATATCAATGTCCTTTGAAAGGTAATTCGTACTACCTTGTGTTACGTTATTTTCTTCATCTAAAAGAACAAAATTTTCTTCAGGATAATTATACTCAGTTCTCAAATAGTTTTGATAATGTGAGTCGTTTGCTTTAAATGCAGGCCAAGAGATAACTGCTTCTGGAACAGTACCTAGATCTTTCTGAGCACCCACTGGATATCCACCTGCCAATGGTATAATTGTAATCCACTTCATTACCATTCATCTCCTATGGTATCAGCTTTGTTTAAGTTTGAATTTTCTTCTTTAACTACTCTAAAGAATTCATCGAATACTACTTTACTGTCGCATTGTTCTTTAGCGAAATTATACGCTTTTGTTCTATGCTCTTCAAATAATGCAGGATCATTAGCGATTTCTTTCATTTTTGCAGCTACTTCTGCTTGATTATTTTCGTTCAGCCAAAGGATTCCAGTATCGTGTTCAATAATTGGACGATCATCTTTACGACTAATTACTGCATTACCATGTTCAGTTCTAAATACAGGAATTGAGCCAATAGACAAAGCCTCAATATGTGTAAATTCAAGTGAATAAGACTGCTGTAATTCTTCTGGTTTAATTTTTGTCAATTGTAATACAAAACCAGATTTACTCATTTTATCGAGCATTTTGTCTTGAACGTACGGTCCAAAGATTTCACAAAGATTGTCTTTATTATCTTGGATTTCTTTGTCTTGCAGTATGAATTTTCCTGCGTGAAGTGCTTTAAAACCAATAAATGCTGGACCACGGTCCATACCATGCATTGATGTGCTAAATCCTAGACCCTTCAAATGATCTGTATGAAAATTAACAGCTAAATCGTATCCTTTCCATGGTGTAGTTCTACCGATCCAATTAACGACACTTGTATCAATTTCGCTTACGGGTTTCCAAAACTTTTTAAATGAATCAATAAACATTGAAGGATTCAAGTTAAAAATTTTCGCGTTTGGATATTTGTTTATAATATATTTGTTTACAGGGTTTACTGCGCTATGAGTAAAGATAGTGTTAGTGATTTCCAATACATCATCAAGCAACACCTCTTTTTTCATGTATAATGAACTATGATTATGATGAGTTACAACGACATTTTTATCTTTAATCGAGTCAAAGAAACGCTTAGTTTCAGATAAAATTTGTTCGTCATAACCTTTAACAGGCATCGATAGAATAACGATCGTGTCGCATTCTTTCGCTTCATTAATCATATCGTCGAATGTGGGTACGACTTTTCGTTTTGGTGGGATTGCTCGATAGAACCCAACGTTGAATTCACTCAAATCATGTGATTTATTGCGTGAATGTTTTTTGTCGTCAGCGATGAATAACTTATAGTCTATATTACTTTGTTTAAGATATGTCATCATTTCGATTGCGTATTTTGTAACTCCGCAACCTTCAAGGCCTTTGCCTAAGAACAATCCAATCATTTTTCCTTCCTTTAGTTTGTTCGGTGTAATGATCCAAACATTATGTTTATATCTACACCCATGTTATTTAACGTATTTATGCTTTCATCAGTAACCTCGTTAAATCTATAATCATCTTTCATGTTAATAAGCTGATTAATGAGCCACGTTGGCAACGATGAAAAGAACTTCAAATCTGACGAAAGCGCTCCATCAAAATCCGAACTTCTCATAAATATATTTATGAAAATTTTATCTCTGATTAGAATTTGTACAGAACTAATGCAGTCATCATTCGTTGTAATCCATCGTCTTGTGTCAAAAATACTTACATTAGAGTATGATTTAATCTCAATTAATTTAGACATTAACCCATTTCTAATTCGCTCATAGTAATATTGCTCAATTTTATTTCGTTCGACGATTGTTTCATTAAGCATATTATTATAATAGTCGTTGCCATCTTTTAATGCTGCTGCTGGATTATCAAAAGATAACCCAAACATAGGCGAGCAAATTTCACGTTCGTCTTCGAATAGTTCGCTAGCATTATTAAAAAAATCGCCTATCATACTTTTAATGCCTCAAGCTGATCAAAGTGACGTTCATATACATGGATATTAGATACGGTCCAGATAAGATCGCCAACTTCTACGCCAAGATCATCAGCTAATTCCTTTTGAACATGTCGAGCCCAGGCGTAATCATTGTTGTATCCAAAAACTGAATCATTTGAGCGCATAATATAATGAGATATAAGTTTGCCATCGCGGATAAAGAATGAGTTAGCGAATGTGCACATGAAATCATTCATTCCGTTCTTTTCAAAATCAATATGCATAGATGGACGATTGTAGATCATTGTGGCACGTCGAGAATCTGGATTAGATTTCAATTCAGCTAGAACATTATCGTACTGTTGGCCATTATCGGATGAATAGATACACCATCCGTAGTTGCTATTAATCTTTCCTTCTTCTGACGCGATCTGTTTCCAAATCGTTGGAGTGGTTCCAGGGATGTCTTCTACATATAGCGACATAGACTTATACCAGTCAAGTTCACGCTCGATATATTCATAAGCTGGAGTACGAATGATGTGATCTTCATCTGCAATAAACGTTGCGCCTAGGATTTCAATAGTTTTAGAACCCGTGCGATCAATCGTAAATTCTTCGTTGTCGTACGCAATCTTGAATAGTTTGCGAATATCTTTTACTTTTAGATAGTCATTAATCATTTGTTTCTTCCTTCTTAAAACGGTCGTCCATATCTTGGTTTGTGCATTCTAATGTTTGCATCTTTAGGATCATAAGCTGTGTTAAAGCGTGATCAAGATGAGGTAATCCAGACTCTGGATCAAAGTCTTCACCTGACCAAAATGCATTAAGATGACGCTGTAAGGATGAATATGTTCGACCGAAACTAGTATTATTTATGTCTTTGCGCCAGTTGTTTTCACCATATTTTTCAGCACCAAAACCTAGCACTATAGCCATAGACTCTAATGCTTCTGGTGGAATAAGGTGCATTTTTGGTTTACCTTTATCGTATTTCATATCTATCCTTTACTTCTTAATAAAAAAGGCAATCTGTTCACCAGATTACCTTTGAATTATATCACACTAGAAGTTAATGTAAACAACTTTTTTCACATTTAGTTAATATTTTTATCAACCAATTTTCCGTTAGGACCCATTGACTTATGGGCAACCAATGTAGATAAGCCACTTCCCTTTTTAATGTATAATAATACAGCTGTGCCGCGGTCATCATCCTTAGTAGTGCGTAGAGTCACGTCATACCCATCCCCTAAATACATTTTGATATCTGGAACTAAGGCACGTTCAATTGCTGCTTTCTGTGCTGGTTTAAGAGGTTGGAAATATTCTTTTTCGAACTTTCCAACACTCTCTTCTAGAAATTCTTTAAATGTCATTATACGCCGCGTGTCCAAGAACCTGGAGAATAACCGAATAGTTTTTCAATTCTGGCAAACTCTTTATCCATAGCTTTAAAAACAGCTGAATCTTCGGCATCATCAGATTCAAAAGCGGCTTGCGCTGCGCCATCAAAGCATCCTGAGCTTTTTCTTTATTCTCTTTAGCAGATGCTTCACTAAGATCTTCAGATTCCATTAAACCTTCGATATAATCAGCAGCAGCTTTTTTAGCAAGAGCAGCAGTTTTAAATCCTTGTTCGTATTCTTCACCGTTAGGATCTTGAATCCGCCAAGCACCATCTACATAAGCTACAGTGAAATCAAGATCTCCCTTAGCGACGTATGCTTTGCCCTCATATTCTGCACCGAGAACGTAAGGACCTTTATATGTTGCCCATGAAACTTTCTCGTTTAAATAATCTTTAAAACCCATAATTTTTAATCCATTTTAAATTTGTACAGTTTACTGTCAATGACTTCTTGAAGATCAGTAACACCATCAACAATACTAGCCATAGCTGGGTCTGTATTAATAGCCGATGTTACGAGATTACGATATTCTTCGATGCGAGCGATAATCATACCTTCG